>Ga0209629_10003757_pt1 | contig 11020 bp, 16 predicted proteins | sample TergutCu122P5_FD_187286 | JGI IMG/M metagenome (GOLD analysis project Ga0209629, IMG submission 187286) | Cubitermes ugandensis P5 segment gut microbial communities from Kakamega Forest, Kenya - Cu122 P5 (SPAdes) (version 2) | ecosystem: Host-associated > Arthropoda: Insects > Digestive system... | reverse complement strand
AAAGAGAGAACAGAGCATGACTGAAGGTAACTGACACAGTGTTCTTTTTTTGGACTATGTCTATCATCTTAATTTTTAAAAAGAAGCACTCCATTTTGGGAGCTGGCTCTGTTTTCTGTTTTCATCTCCAGGTTAAGATGCATCTAACCTGGTGGACCCCTTATATCGAACTATTCTCTGTCACTGGGTACCATAAAACAGTAAACTGGTTAAGATATGCAAAAAGGAAGCCATGAACTCAGACTGATCAGACTATAGACACAACAAGAAATCCAGAACACATATATTTAAAATTCTTAACACCGCTGACACCATGTGTGGAGAAAGTTGTGAATTTTCATGGCCAAGTAAGTTTATAAACTGAGAAATGAGAAAATATTTGTCAGTGTGGATCGTAACAGGATGGCAGTGCATATCGCCAGAAGTGACTGTGAAGACTTCAAAGAAGTGCTGTATAGCCATTGCAGTGGATGAGACTGATGATGATACGTTGTGGAATGACTGTGAAGAGGATGGGAATGTTAGGAGTGAGATGAAGGCACTGAATGTGAAGATGGAGACAGTGACACTGATTGGTAAAGGTAGTTAGAATCTGACATGTTTTGTGTATTAAGTGTATGAAATTAATAGTAAAATGTTTTTTTCATAGCGGGCAGTTTATTTTTAAGGGGTTGTCTTAGATTTGGATAAATATGTTTTCCCTCGGCACACATTTTATTTGAGGGGGTTATCTTAGATTAGAGTCATCTTGCATTCGGGTAAATACGGTATTACTGAGTTCATCTTTTAATAAAGATTCTATATAGAGGGGTTACAATTTAACAAATTTCGCATATTTCAGGAACCCTTATATTGACATGAAAAAACCTTGTTAAATTAAATTGCCATAGGAACTGCAAGTCTGATGTCTGTCGATTGAATTTACATAACCAGTGGTGTCAGTATTTCCTGAGTGTGAAGACAAGAGGTATGTGAAAATCCAAGCTTTGTATAAGACAGCAAGTCTGTTGAGTGTACATAATGTATCATATTTGCTGTGTGGAATTTGATGCACTGCCATCACAACGGTGTAAAGGTCTAAGGGAACAAGACATTGGTTAATATGTTAAAGACTGCAGGCTTGGGATTGCTGAATCCAATATGCAGACATTTCTGCTTTCTTATACCAAGCTCCATCTCTCACAAAGTCAAAACATTGTGAATATGGAGAATAATAGCCCTTTATTTGTATCAGTAGTACTAACCTTAATCCTTATCATCATCATTGCCATAATTTTCATTTGGGAAAGATGGACTGTACCTGCAACATGCTCTATACAATGTACCACTACTGCTGATCACTCCTTGCTATAACTACTTGGTTCTGTAGGAGAGTTTATAACTAAAAATAATACATTCCTAAAAAATTTGAAAGTATAATTTACTGTCAGTGATGAAAGTACATTTTTTATTAACTTCCATAGTACCAATATGTGCAAAATAATGATAAATTAAACTTATACTTACATGTATCACATCACATTGTAAGTTTATGGTAATTTTATGTTATTTACAATATACATAATAAAGCTTAAATAACAGTGTACATCAATTACAGGTAACATTATCATAGTGACAACAGTTGATAGATTTCACATTATTCAAAAGGAGAGTAAATTGATTGTAGCTCATGCAGTACAGTGACAGGCTATGTGCTGGGTGATGGGATTTGATTCCCAGCAAGGTTAGGGATATTTCTGTTTGGCACATGCCCAGACTTGCTCTGAGGCTGACCTAGCCTCCTATCCCATGAGTATTTAGGGCTTTTCCCCCTACAAAAGAAGCAGCCTGGGTGAGTGTTGTCATGCCATGGGGTTGAAAAGCAGGGACAATTTTACGTTTGTTATACTATGCACATGTGAGTCAATGAGCAGAGGAATATCCTACATGAAATAATGAAACAGAAGGCTAACTGGATTGGTCATGTCTTACGACGAAACTGCCTTCTAAAACAAGTTATTGAAGGAAAGCTAAAGGGGGAGATGGAAGTGACAGGAAGACGAGGAAGAAGACATGAGAAGCTACTGGATGACTTTAAGGACAGGAGAGGATACTCTCATTTGAAGAAGGTAGCTCTAAATCGCACTATGTGGAGGAACCATTTTGGAAGAGGCATTGGACCTGTTGTCAGATTACTGAATGAATGAATACTATGCACTTCACATTATGATTATTTTGAGATTTGATATGTTGTGATTAGTAGATATTACATGGCATATTCATGTCTTAAAAATATAATCCACAGCAACAACATATAGATGCGTTGGTACAATACAAATATTTCAGCTTCAAATCTTCCGTCAAATGTACCACATGGCTGTACACATGAAACATTTAGTACCAAGAGATGAGAAGTATTTGACTCCATATTGTGTATTTATGTTTACTTTCAGTGATCACAGTTTGGCAATGCATTTCACCTACTCATGTTTATAACTCTGTTATCTGTACACTAATATTAAATACACACTAAATTAATATCTCACAGTCACTCTCTCTATATTCAGTACTTAGGGCCAAAAGTTATGGGTGTTATATAATATAAGCACCATCAAGCAGTTGTCCAGCAGCAAATGAACCATTCTTAATTACAGTGTAAAGGAACTTGTGGGATGTTAGAAACAGTAGTGTTAACACAAACAATGTTAGGTAGGAACTATTGGCTGAGTTGAGACAAACACTCGAGTTATGCAGTATCAGGATTAATGATGACCGATTGGACTGTATTAATCACGTACTCCAATTCCAGTGTGACAAGTTATTTTGAATTTCATATTTACAGTTTCATTGCCATGTACTGGTCATATTTCATGGGACCAACATATAACAAGACAGGAAACGTGTAATCTTTACTGGAGTAGACACAGTTTCCACATTCTTTGCACCTGTCAGTAATTTTAAGCAAATCGTAAGTTCTTCATAATTCGGAAATTTATCTGAAATTAGACAGACAACTTTAACTTGATAACCTAATCACAGGTAATGTGAATTTGTAACCCAGTAGCAAGACGCAGGTCAGCACATGCACTAGTACTGTGGACCTATATGCAGGTGGTTGCAGGTTCAAATTGTAGGCGAGTAGAATTTTTTAAAATGTAGTTTACTGTTATTAAGAGAATAATTTACTTTATTCTTGGAAGCAGAATCCAGGATTGCCATGGCAAAAGCTGCATTCAACAAAAAGAAGACTCTTTTTACAAGCAAATTGGACTGAAATTTGAGGAAGAAACTAGTAAAATGCTACATTTGGAGCATGGCTTTGTATGGTGCTGAAACTTGGACGCTTCGGGCAGCAAATCAGAAATACCTGGAAAGTTTTGAAATGTGGTGCTGGAGAAGGATGGAGAAGATCAGCTGGACCAATCATGTGAGAAATGAAGAAGTGTTAAGAGTCAATGAGCAGAGCAATATCATACATGAAATAAGAAAATGGAAGGCTAACTGGATTGGTCACATCTTGCATAGAAACTGCCTTCTAAAACAAGTTATCGAAGGAAAGGTAAAGGGAGAGATGGAAGTGACAAGACGAGGAAGAAGATGTAAGAAGTTACTGGATGACCTTAAGGACAGGAGAGGATACTCTCATTTGAAGGAGGAAGCTCTAGATCGTACTATGTGGAGGAATCGTTTTGGAAGAGGCCTTGGACCTGTCGTCAGACAAAATACTGAATGAATGAATAAATATTGTGTAGCATTGCTGTCTGTATTAGAGGTGCCAGTAACTGAAATGGGTTATTTCAGGACCAAGTTAAATGATGACTGAGAAAAAAATTTTACTCAACATAAAAACTGGAAGGGGAGAAGAAGGTTCAGTTGCTGTGAGTTGTGATAAAAGGGACTGCTTTATATTCAGGTAAGTGTGATTGTTTATGAGTTTAGTTTAAATGTGATGTTGTTGAATTAAATTATAATTTTCTGAGTTTTCACACTTCATAGGATTGTAGGTTGACACATATTTCGGAGGAATGTGCTGCCTCCATATTCTCGACTTTATTGGCCACATTACTTGCACCCTACCTAACTGATTAGCCCAGCTCCTTCCCCCAATCAATTTCCTTGTCTACCTAGACATAATTCCACACCACGCTCCTCCAGAAAATTAGTGCCATACTAAAGGCGTACACTTTGAGAACCCAGAACACCACATTTGATCAATGCCTGCTACTAAAGCCTAAACACCTATATTTATTGGATTAGTTTACATTAGGCCTGTGTTACATTAGTTCTGCTTTGATTTTTTGGTAACACTGATGTACATTATTATTATTATTATTATTATTATTATTATAGGTACTCAGCCCTCGGGCCGGTTTGAGCACAGACCAAAGCTAAGTCAGGCGACTGGTATGGCTCTGGTACGCTGCTTCCCGGGCAAGTTCTTAGGGGTAGTTTGCCATTGCTTTCCCCCACTGATGTACATGACTGACATAAATCTTATGTCACCTGTTCTAAAGTTTATTGAACATTTTAAATTGTAAAATTGTATTTAATCTTTTGTCATGGTCCATTCAGAGAAATATCTTGAGATCATTTACTACAAACCAATCAAGAAAAATGAATCTGTAATTCAATACATGCAGCAGGTACAGAAAAAGCAGACTCATGCAAAAAATGAGCAGTCACAGCAAGTAGCATCTTGCAAGACAGTCTTGTAGTTGATTGTTAAGTTAGCATAAATTATCAGATAATGGACATTTTTTTCATAAACCACTCAGAATAACTTAATGAACACTTATATTTACAAAGCAGTATGGTGGTTCATCCCCATGACTGCATGTATCTACCTCATTGCTGTTGGTAATTAGCAATACAGTTCCCAGAACTGCAATAATTATTCCAAATACAGCCAAACACAAAGCAGGAAATTTCTTGTGGGAAAAGAGAGGTCCTTCCTCTAGCTTTAAGTAGCTAACAGCTGGCAATACATAGGCCAATGGAACTGCTGCCAACACACCCTGAAACATAAGGAAGGAATTTATGACTCATAATATTCTTTTATTACTCTTAAGACAGAACAGGAGCATCACAAATTTTTCACCTGTTTTATAGAAAGAAATTAAAGTAACATTTAAGGGAAACCCATTATTTACTAACCACTTAATCACCTGTTAACAAAATCCAGTATTATCCCAATACTAACACAAAATCCAAAACATTCATATGCTGGTGGTCTGATTTCCCCAACAGCAATTTTACAATTCTCCCATCTCCGTCGCTACCAGTATTTGCACTGCGTGAAATTCCACAATTTAAAACTTGTCTCAGTGTGAGAAAATGTACTGTCACTGTGCCCCAAATCAGGTATTTTTGTACCACAAATTCTGCAAATTGTGAACTTATTTGGAATACTCAGTATTCTTTATGTAACATGAAACTTGATTGGTATTAAGTCAGGACTTCTTGGTAGGGGCGTGGGCTCTATCCATCGACCTGGAAAGTGGGCACATGGCACAGTAGCGCTACATCATGCATGTGCTGCTTAGTACAACACCAGTTGACATGTTTTGTCACTCAGTGATGCTATATGCAATGTTCCATTTTGTTCAGGTCACTAAATATTTCTCCTTTAAACCCAAGAACTGCAAGATTTGAGGTTCTGACAGTTGAAGCTGACTTTGGGTGTGACATTTTGTCATTGAGCAAGTACCTGAAGTTTAAAAGTATAACTATTCATTTTTCTGATGATAAATTAGGAAGAAATTATCATCTTATATTTGGGTAAATATGGCAGTTTCTATGTCAACTTACATTGAGTTCCAATACAACACCAAGGCAGTCAGTAGCCATAGAAATGAGGTATGTAGTGGCAATGATGAAGATGGTTATTCCAACATGGCGAAATGTCCTCCAGTTTCCCTCAGATGGCATATGATTTGAAAAGAAACTGTTCTCTATAACTTCACGAGACACAAAACACTCAATGGGAAAGGTGAGCAAGATTGTAATACTGAAGCTGATGCGTGAAACATTCATCAGGTCGTCATTCCAGCAGTAATTCTCCAGAAGGTCACCTGTTGAGATCACAGAGCAATGTGAATACAGTCATGATTAGTAATGCTTTAAAATATCATGCACATCAGTAGCAAAATTGTCTTTTCTGAGAAGAAGAAATGAGCCACTGTTGTACTGATTGTGGTTGATAATACGAGCTGTGATGGAACATCTTGGTGTAGAAGATGGAGAAAGTATGTCCCTATTCCTTCTTTTGGAAGAAGGTTTTTTTTTAAAGGTTTATTTTTTTTCCTTTCCCTGCACTTCTGATGTGTCATCCTGAAACTGTGATGTGATTGTTCCTGTTATGACCACACCAAAACAGAACATTGTATGCTGTCAAATGTATTGACAGTCCTTCTTAATGACACTGTTTTCGTACACTGTTGGGGTTATCAAGGTGAATTTTAGTTACACATGGAGTTGTATTACATCAGATTCCTGTGTATGTATCAGATGAACTCATTCTGTGACACAGAGATTTGGGAATAACTGAGTAAATCTGAATTATTTACTTACTTACTCCATGGAGCAGAGTCCTTCTTGAGTAGCTAACTGGTTCTGCAACTAGTCAAGAAATTCCCCACATTTTTGGAAACCGAAGGTTCATCACCGTACTCACAAGTGCCCGCCAGCTGTCCCTATCCTGAGCCAACACCTTCCAGTCCCCACAACCCCCTCCCACTTCCTGAAGATCCATCTTAATATTATCCTCCCATCTATGTCTGGGTCTCCCCACTGGTCTCTTTCTCTCAGGTTTCCCCACCAGAACCCTTTGCACCCCTCTCCCCTCCCCCATACACACCATGTGCCCCGCCCATCTCATTCAGTAAATCTGAATTGCTCATAGTTATTTAGCTACTGTTATCAATGTGTTATGGTACAGGAAAACAATATTACACATAGTGCAATGAACCTTGTGAATTTCCAGTAAATGTTGCATATCCAGCTATTCCAAATAGTGCTGACACCACAAGGGATGTGAGGATGGAAGCATGAGTCACAGTGTCCCATCTATGTTGATCTGCATCCTGAATTGAATCATACAGGATGAATGTGTTGTGGTGGCACATAAATGCTGAAAGCAAAAGAGTATATTTAAAATACATAAGAATCCATAAAGTAAAAGACAAGTTCTTATAATAAAAACCAACGAGATGCACAATTTCTTATATTTATTTGATAAAGTACTCTACATATTTCAGACAGTGGACCTGTCCAAAACATGTAGAGTACTTTATCAAATAAATCTGAGAAATTGTGCAACTTGTTGGCTTTTATTATGAGACTATATCACGATGCACCTTCCTCTGGATGTCAAATAACAGACAAGTTGTCCTGGCTAAGGACCATATCATCAACATGCGTAGGAGAGAGAGTAAAGCTCCACAAATCATTAACCTGGGAACTACACAAAGATAGATGGGTGTCTCACTCTTTGGCTGCCTTCACATGATTCAGCAAAAACCCATGGAAGGTGATGAATAAGGTCCAGGATCATTGTGAATGTTATGAGAAAAATGCTGTGCTTTTGCTGGGAGCTGAACACTGTGCATACATTCTGTATGTAGTAATTTTATTACTTGAGCTGTCATGGGTGTATTTTTACATCATAATGTCAATATTCTCATTTGAAGGAGGAGGCTCTGGATCGCACTATATGGAGGCATCGTTTTGGAGGAGGCTTTGGACCTGTTGTCAGACAGAATACTGAATGAATGAATGTCAATATAACATTTCTCACAAGGGACACTGTGCAGCAACATTGAGATACTCCCTGCAGCATATCAGCATTTTAGCATTTGGTAGTAGTATGTGGCTTGCCAAAGTACAGAGTGGCATATATAAAGGCAGCATGTATCAATTTCACAATTGGGACATGCTGGGCAGTAGAGAAAGCCATGTTTATCAAGGTGGAATTTGGCATGGAAGCAAACACTAGGAACTCAGGAGTGAAATAAGTGATATGACAACAGTATGTGCCTGCACCAGCTTTCTAAAATATGCTCACAGCACAAACAGACTGCACAGATATGGGCTGCTTTTAAGTGCATAGTCCTGTATTTGACTTACACTCCCAGAGGTAAAGTGTGTGAAGCAGAACCTGACCTCTCAGCTGCAGCTGGTTATGAGGTTAAAAATACTTGGAGCTTCACCTCCACACTCCTGTACTAAATGAAGATCCAGTGCAACATAGTTACAGAAAATTGGCAAGTCAGTTGCAGGAGGCACAAACTAAACACTGTGCTCAAAATAATAATCCCTTGTGATACTAGTGAGAAGTCTTACCAAAGGCCATGATTCCAATAGATTGAACAATCCCCCAGTTTGCAAATCTCCAAGAATCTTGTGTATTAGGTCTGGAAAAGAGGTTAAATTGTTTTGCTAGTATCCTGTATTTATACTGTACATAAAATGTTCAGCATATCATATGAATGGCTTGGATGGCAAATGCCTAGGATTAACTTGCATATTTCACCTTAGTCAGTTAAGAACAGTTTTTTGTATGATGGAACAATTAATTATTCCTTTTTCTCTTTGCACTTTTACGTATTGTGTCTCAAGTTTGCTTGAAAGTGGCAAGCATATAAAACACATTTCTTAAAAACAAATAGTAATGCCAAGCCATTGGTCCATTATTAATTTCTGAATGAGTCAATGCCTCTATTTTCCACATTAAATTCTGCCTTACATTCAAGTTCAAACTTGAACTCTTACTTATTTTTATCTATTGAATTTTGTGAAGTCTGCTGTCACTGAATAATGTAATTGGGGCCTGTGCCATACTGTTACCACTAATGGTATCCATCACATCTTTTCATTATAATGCCTTACGAAATGATGGATATCTTCTAAAACTGGCTCTTACATAAAATGCATGAAATATATATATATATATATTTCATGCATTTTGTAATAATTATATTATATTATATATAGTTTTAAGTTATTTGATTTTGGCTCTAAGTAAATTGCTAACTCCAGTATGGGCCGAAAATATAATTTTTAGATTGGATTTTATTATAACATCTCAGTGGATTTCAGGGTTGAATGCAGAGTGGGTTGTTTTGTGTTACTTTATTAAGATTATTGTTTTATCTAAATCTCCTTCATTAAGTGATCTTTTCCATTCACTGTTCATGTATTTTCATCAAATGAGATGAACATAAACACTGATTTTGACCTATTCTTCTCCTGTCTCAGAATGAGACACAACCATGTTACATTAACTGTCCTGTGAGCTGTGGTTTTATGGAGTTACATGACCAAGAAGCCCATACTGGCCTTTCAGTATACATTTTTTAGGAATCTTGCCTGAACAGGAAAACACAGGGGTTTATAATATTACTGACACATTTTGATGGCTATAGAATATCTTTCCGTTCCACTGGCATTAGCCACTGTGATAGTTTTGAAACATCACCAGAAGAAAATTAAAGTATGTTATTTGGCTGCATTTAATATTATAAATGGACCTGAGGACAAGTGTAAATACATTTCTTTAAGCAAATGTATTGAAGTTTAAGGGAACTAATCTACACTCAGTTAAAAAAATCCTCATGCATATATACTCCAATATCCATGCTTAAATTGGTAACTTACATGATATCATGCATTGTTTCCAGACGTATGAATATTGCTATAAGGATGAATGCTACAAAAACCAAGGACAAGAATGAGACTTTTGCCAATTTTGCTATATCCCTGTACAGGCAGAGTGGAGCTGTAATAAATATTGTGGCAAGAGCAACCACTGTTTCCCGGTGAGAGAGTAAAGATTCCACACCAACTCCAGTCAAACGCATCAGAACCTTTGTAAGAGTATCGCCCACAGCAACATTGTAGCTTACCATGGCTGCAAACATAATACAGGTTATGATGCATGAGAAAACATAACTTTTTTATAGATAATTGCAAAAAAACAGTATAAAAGGCACTTGATCCTGAATCAACACTGGTGCCAATTTGTTAGCATTTTTATGGATAATAACTGAATGGTCCTCTGTTTGGGTAGTTTTTCCTACCAAAATATGGAATGATATGACTTCAAATGTTTGCTTCATTTAATGCCGCAGCAAGTAAAAGAACATCAGCTGTGTACTGTGGATCAGTTTTTTGGCAGGGGACTACATTTAAAAATGAATAAAAATATATTTTTCCTCCAAAAAATAAAAAATGTAAGTCATATTTTCCCCTGCACACTGATATTAAAGACTTTTACTGTGAACTGAAATTGTTTTGTGAGGGCATGAAACCTGATATCTCATCTAAAGGGAAGAACAGGGTGAGGGAGTTTTGAGAACAGGGTGATGAGGAGGATACTTCAAGGGAAGATGGGGGTGGATAAGAAAAACTGCACAAGGGAGAGACACATAATTTATATTCTTCACCAAGTATGAGGATTATCAAATCTATGAGGATGAGATGGGCAGGGATGTAGCAAGTATGGGAGTGATAGAAGTGTTAATGGAGTTTTGGTTGGAAACCTTAAAGGCAAGAGATTACTTGGAAGACGAAGGCATAGGAAGGAGGCTAATTTTGCAGTGGATCTTAATGAAGTAGGTTTAGATGCTGTGGACCAGGTATGTACCAGTGGAAGGCCCTTGTGTAATGATATTGAACCCTGAAGTTCCATACAAGACAGTATGCAGTGTGCTGTATTAGCTTCTTAAAATGGTCTCTGCTCCATGGAACTAGTTGTTGATTAAAAAAACAAATATTTATTAAGGATGTAGATTATATGTTGTCTACCACGCAGCTTGATAGGCTTTTGAGTTATTTTTAATTTCCCTCTCATGCAGTACAGTAAAGTCTCTCACCACTGCTGTGTGGGCAGAGTGAACCAAACATCATGGTGTAATTCAATAATGGATAAAACACCAACACATGCACTTTTTACTCAACACTATATTAGTCTAGCGTGTTGATTTCACTAAAATACATAAAAATATTTAATGGTACTCCAACATGTTTCGATCTTAAGAGATCA
>Ga0209629_10003756_pt1 | contig 11021 bp, 6 predicted proteins | sample TergutCu122P5_FD_187286 | JGI IMG/M metagenome (GOLD analysis project Ga0209629, IMG submission 187286) | Cubitermes ugandensis P5 segment gut microbial communities from Kakamega Forest, Kenya - Cu122 P5 (SPAdes) (version 2) | ecosystem: Host-associated > Arthropoda: Insects > Digestive system >... | reverse complement strand
AGCGGTGCACCAAAAACATTTTTTGCTGATGGCATTAAAAAGTTGGTAGGACGCTGTTAAAAATGCATCGAAAAGCAGGGTGACTATATAGAAAAGTGACGTAATTTGCTTTTGAAGTTCTTAATAAATAGAGTTTTAAAAAAATAAGTGCGGGAACTTTTTGAAGATCCCTCGTATATAACAATGTGTTATGGCTTCTATACAATCTTTGCTACAAAATAAATCTTTTGTTCTTTGAGAATAAAATCAAATGTATCCAGTATGTAACTTCCAACCAGATTCCCATTTCACCATGATCTTCCATCACGGTGTTAATAAGCTCAAGAGCTTCATTGAAGAGAACAGCCTGTATCGTAGGTTCTGACAACCCCACCCAGAACCCACATAAATCTCCAGTCTAGCATCAAGATCCATACATACTGTGCATACAAAACCTAAATCATACTTGGTACAGAACTTATCTCAAATACCACTGTCAATCCCACTGCTTCACTAGCATTGTCACCACTACATTTAGCCAACATTACCATCTTGTAACCCATCACCATTAATTATTACCAATTCTGAACTTCCTACTTTGACACTCTTTCTTGTATCTGTAGGTTGTTAGTACGCATAACATAAAATCACTATTCCTTCTGAAATGACGCAACTGACACTCCCTTTACAAATTACTCTTTCCCCTTACTTCTCTGTTTGTTTGAAATACAATATATCAACTTTGCAACACATATTCATTAAATTAAATGCTTCAAATTAGTTTTTCGTACCAGTATTCAAATACAAAGCAAAGAGCCATTCCAACCACACTGTGATAAAATATCTATTGTATTCTTCAACCAGAGCCACCAAGGCTTCTTAGTCATGTTCAGTGCTGCTTATGCAGCAGTTTACTTGCAGAAATGTAACATATGTTAAGTCCAACCTTCTTTCTGTCGAATGAACCTCTCCTGATCATATCTGTTATATACAGCAGGCTGTGGTATAGATCTGATAGGTGTTGCTCGTGGAGTAACAACAGGAGTAGGCTGGGGGGGTCTGTGCCTCCCCTCTTCTCGAGCTTTGATTGACTGCAGGATGGCAAAAATGTTCTTTGCAAATATCTGGAGAACATAAAAAAGTTCATGTTTTCTGTTAGTTAAATATGAATTAGCAATTTCTCTACTGCCTGTAATGAATAAACACTGAACATTCAACCAGTGCTTACCTCACAACTCCTTCAGGAGACATGCAAGGAGTTCAAAGCATTACTCACAAAGCCTGCTTCAGTACTGCATTGTTTTCGAAATCCACAGATGTCAATAGTACTGCCGCTGTTCTATTTTATATCTGTACAGATCTTATTACTTAAGCACAGATTCTGTACACAGTAACCTTCAGTGAATTATACTGTAAATTCAGAGAGATAGCAGACGGCATGGTTTTTAAACTACTTTGAATTTTTCATGTGCAGTGTTAAAAAATTTCATTCATCACATTTTTTAAAATAGAATGGTCAAATACAAACTAAATTTTTAAGACATAATCTATTTACCTGTACATAAAGTTTTGATATAACTATCATACATGTGTCCCAATTTACAATTATTTACACTTATTTTGAATACTCTCAAAACAGCTAAATTATTTAGTCTTTGGAATAAGCTCTTAAGGTCCTCAAAATTATTCTACAGTGCCTGACAACAAGGAGTTCATTTCAATTAAAATTTATCACCATTTTATCATCAAGTGTGCTACATTTGAACCAAAGATCAGTAGCAAATAGCCTACTATCAGCACTAGTGTGACCATGAGATTTTAAGGAACGATAACATTTTAACTTAAAAATAAAATCCATATCAAATGGGTTAAACACCAATTTAAAACATTAGAACTGCAGACAATATGCTTATTAAGCAATGTTCAGCATTATTTGTGCTTATGCAGACAGAAAATACAGTTCTGTTGTTAGCAACATGTCGCAATAAAATATAAAGATTTATCAGGTACCTTTCCAGCGCTCTGAAGAATAGTTGTACGTGTTCTCCATTGCCGTTCTCTGGAGATTATGTCTTTCGTTACATCAACATCAAAATCTAACATCACACGAAGATCTGAACCTAAACCTATATCATCATTTCCTTTTATAGTGGTCCTCTTCTTTGCCAGACGCTTAGCTTTGATAGCAGCAATTTTTTCCACGGACATTGCTTCTGACAGGGATCTAATTGGACAAAAATAAGAGTAAAATGCTTGCTTGTAAGGAACAGATAAGCCTTCTTACATGAAAAGTTACAGAGACAGAATCAAGACAAAAATATAGGAAATATAAGTAAGCCTTCATGCAGGACCTTGCATGAGACCACCTGCAGCTGTCAGTAAAGACAACGATGTATGGTTCTATGATTACAAAGTTTATCATTGGGAAAAAACACGTTGCATTTTATTCTGAATTTTACTGAAGCCTGCTCATAAAACAAGTATGAATGCATGTGCATGAATAAAGCCAATCCGTATGTTTTGGTTGCAGAATAATTTCACAGATTTTGACAAAACTGGATATGAATATTTTGCCACTGGAGGCTACCTCAAATCTTGGTATTTAATTCTGTACAATCAGAAACAGCAACATTGCAGATGCATAAATTTGTGAGGTGTGACATACTACCAATGACCAAAATACAGTAATCATAGAAATTATAGAAGGTATTAACTTCAGTAATAACAGAAACTGCTGAAACAACTGTAATGCTTCCAACTTACATTTGGGAGATACCCAGTTTGAATAACAGTCAGGACACAGGGCATTCTCACTGAAACATTCTATGGTTTTCCTCACACCCTCCAGACAGTATCACAAAGTAACCACTTCCTTCAACATCTTCTCCAATTCATATTCACCAACAACACTATCACTTGACTCTTTATGATCTAAGATACCGATACCATTACTGCACATATCACTTATAAACCACAATAACTATAATAGTGACAGAGATCAAAGTAAAAGTATAACAAATTTATGAGCTTTGTGACATGTAAATGCTTGAAATACAAGACTCAAAATGTCAAAGTGCAAGGACAGCATATGGAGAATGGTAGGGAATGCAAGTGTTCCAGCTTGTTCTTACTGGTCTGGTAATGAACATGCAAACATGTATGGGCTGTACATGTGGGAAGAGGTCCATTAACTTCAGTCTAGGACTTTTTACCTGATTTGCGAACTACAACTACCCTTAAAAGAATATAATGTGAAACTAACAATAACATGTTGTTATTTCGCTCCTGGGTCATATGATCAGCTGCTACTTAAACCAATCTTTGTTGCTTACAGATCACCAAGATCATCATCACAACCACCACCACCACCACCACCACAATCATCTTTATACGATGAACTTAATTACTTATGTACAGTTTGCCTGAGAATTATTTGATGAACATTTCCTCCACCTGTCACATCGTCACCACCACCAAGGTTCTATTACTGCCATTAGAAATGGTTTGAGGAGTGGATGGTTTCTACAACAAACAAATATGCCACTATCACAGCATAATTTTACGTAAGACAGTCTATACAAGATGTGTAAAACTTAGAGCACATGGGCCACAAACAGCTAAGATTTGCTGTTGAGTCAAAAAATTTTTAAAATATGAATACATAGAAAGGTATAATACTACATAAACTTAATGTCATAAATAAAATAATACACTGTTTGATCAAAATCTCAATTAAAAAAAGAGGTCTAAATTATGTTGTATAATTAGGTACTACTGCAGTGTCTCAACTCTCATCAAAAGATTTTCCTGTAATCGCCAGCTTTTATTTGCACTTAGCAGGTTTAAAACTCTGTGTTGAAGCCATTTTAATTACTGATAACAAATGTGTATCTTTCAATAGCGATCTGTTGATGCTCATTTTATTTCAAGACTGACAACTATTGTTCACAAAAAATATGTGCCACTAAACACCACACACATTTGGAAAGCAAACTGAACGAATCAACATGCAGGTGAGCAGGCATAAGATCTTGACACCCAGCATCCAATAACTTGTTCTTTCAGAACTGAACAATGCTACAATGCTATCTGCTCCATCTGTTTTATCACTGTCTGCTTTATCAATATCAACATTATATGTTTCAGTGAACACAGCAAATTTCACATCCCAGTGCTTAAAAGCTTGAAATCAATTTACAAATTCGGTTGTCAAGAAACCAATATTTTCTCCACAGCAATCAAACCACAGTACCCGAACATTGTGGGTACATAAGAGAGAGAGAGAGAGAGAGAGAGAGAGCAACTGCTGGTGTCAGCTGCAGGCAGTTTGGGACTATCCATTTTAAATTTCATTGTCAACTTTATTTCGGAGAACCGTTGGTTACAGAGAGCTTTTAAGAGGGAAGACTGTTAGCGGCAGACAAAGGAATTGAAAGACTGACGCTGGCAGTCTAGTAAGACAGCAGTATGAGTCAGGTAGTGCCAGTGAAGTGACTGTGTTATTTTACTAGAATATGATCTTAGTTGTTTAACTGGACAACAGCAGGCCTCTTACCCCAAGAATAAATGAATAAATAATTAATAAAAGAATATAGCTAAAACTATATATGATTTGATGAACCCCACCCATATCCCAAAAGAAATTCTCCTACCAGACTGAGCATGTCAGAGCATATCAGGTACAAAGGGAGACTGTGGACACTGTAGATTTGATTCAATGCCAATTAACCTTTATTGTTGAACATTTAAATCCCAATGTAGCTGCTGAGGGCTGGGGTTATTTTTGTTTTCACATGCCCATGCCAGCACCTGTGTGGGACAGCATTTGCCTGTGTCCATTAAGAGTTACATTTAATGAGACACATGCATCTCATTTGGTCAATAAAGGCTAAATGACTTGCACATGTCAAAACATACTAAAATCTTCATTTTTTATTTGCATTTCTTATCGCCAAAGGTTTATGTGACAAGCTTTCACACTGTCACATTAGGATGTTATTATATTCTCTCTTCTTTATAGTTTCACATTTAACTCATTTACATAACATCTTGTTTAATTTACAGACAGAATAAACAAGGCATTGCAGTGTAACATGGCAAATCTTCATAATCACTGTCAACATTGTAAAGATAAGTTTCAAAATGTTTATGATATAATCAGAAACAAATTATGTTACAAACTGACATAATTATTTTACAATGTACTCCAGTCTTTAATATCTTGCCACACAATCATGCTTCAGGCATTTATACAATAATTGTAGATTTTACAAGTGAGTTTCTCACTCATTTTTCCCACAAGGCCCTCTTTTAAATACCTGTCATAGCAGAAGCTCAGTCAGTCACAATGCAAACAAGTTTCTTACACAAAATTATTCCTGTATTAACAGACAAATCCCAATGCTTCTGAATCTACACCTCAATTAACCGCAAATTGCAACACCTCTGCGCAATTGTCTCACCTCTCACAACCAAGTAATCATGCAGCCAGTGCCTGTCAGACAATCATTTCAACCACATATTGTTGCTGTGAGAATACACAAAATACAAAGTTTTGCTCAGCAACTGGATAACTGATTTTACACTTTTATCCAATTATATATATATATTTCTATTTACAAACTGTAATCTTTGGGCCACAATCACAGTTTGTTTTTAGATATTTTGCAAGTCACCAAGAGAAGTCATAAAAGCCACATGCAGCCTGTATGTAGCCAAGTTGACATGTCTTGTCTATGCTGTATGCATGAAACATGGACAATGTCCTGTGCCATCAAAGGTCAAAGAATTTTACAGAAGAAAGGCACACTATGATTACACAGATCCCAAATACAGCAGAAGTGTAATGTACTGACCCTTTCCAATACACCAGTTGGAATCTTCTATTTACCTACAGAAGAGGTTAAAGGTAACACAAATGTAAGGGGAAACATATGTTCGGCAAGATACACACTACAGGCATTACATAACGTGCTACACATAACAGATGGAATGATCATAATGTCTAACAAAACATCCTAATATATCCAAATAATTAACTAAAAAATTACTACCATAAAGAAAACTATAAATTTAGGTAATTCTGAATGGCAGTGTGAAAAGTTATATAATTTAGGTGAACTATACAAGGGACAAGAGTTAGTTCTTCATTAGCTACAGACACAACCAAATTCTGACTGAAGTTCTGATCAATGCTTCACATATCAAGTTACTATAGTATGATGTACAAACAAGATGTGAACCACATAATTTAAAGTTTTCACGGTGACTAAATTTAATAACTTAACTTACTTAGATACCGTCAAACACAACAAATAATAGGTCACAGATTACAGGATGTCCTCTATAAAATTCAACAGGACGACATGTTTCGGTCAACTTAGACCATCATCAGGTCCGTTAAGAGCTATAGCATATAACATATAACAGGGTATGTCAGAACGCAATGGGATCCCGTTGGGTTTTACATTATTAGTGAAATGACTGCTGCGTTAAAATTCTTGGATTAAAATGGTAAGTAAAATGTAACTAATAAAATATTAAGTTAAGTCACTTCTCACTGTCTTGGTGTTATTCAACTTGGGGAGACTGTGCATGTAACGTATGGCAAGGCGTGTCATTTAATATCACTTTCACTATCACTTCGCTTAGGTTATTGCACTAATAGTCATTATTCAGAGAGCCGTTGTTTTCCTTACTCAGACAGTGGGAACCACTGGCGTCTTCTTGGGGTGTTACTGATGTGCTACTATGTGATTAAGCTCCATACATAGAAGACACCAATGGTTCCCACTGTCTGAGTAAGGAAAACAACGGCTCTCCGAACACCCTATTATTTGTTGTGTTTGACGGTCTCTAAGTAAGTTAAATTTTAACACAATGGTATGGAAGGCATTAAATAAATAAATTCAATAAAATATTCTCTGGTTAGCAGCTGCATCAGGTGGTTGAATGGCGAGTACACCAATGTTCTGGGGACAGAGATGGTCCCGAAAATGTTGGTTTATTCACTATTCAACCACCTGAAGCAGCTGGTAGCCCAAGAATATTTTACTGAATATGTGAACTGTACGTAATGAATGTGACAGGAAGGTAGTGCGGACAGTGCAATATGCAACAAAATATATGATACCTGTACATGCAACTGATAATGCATTAAAAGGCAGCTGGTGTGTTACTACATAATTAACAAAGCTGGCATATTTTTGAAAATTTATTATCATAAATAATTTCAGTACAAATGTATACGTGCGCAGTCACACACACACATACATACACAGAGAGAGACATAATTGTGAAATCGTAAGCCTACCTTTTTTTTAATGAAAGTGAAGTAGGCTAATAAAAATAAAATTTTTAATATATCACAGTACTGAAGCAAAACCTCCTTTGCATCTTCATAACATGCAAAACAATGTCTAATACAAGAAACACAAATTTTAATTTCATGTATTCACTCACTTGATATTGTCAACTGTTACAGAAGATTCCTTTGGTGCATCAAGCCTAGCTGCAAGCTGTTCTTTCACTTTTTGCACCTGTATTTCTTCAAAACGAGGCTTCTTGGCAAGTGACTCAAGAGTTTCATCTGCTGTCCTCTTTACTTGTGTGGGAATCTCAAGGGGAGCTGACTTATCAATGCTGGCCGATGCAGCGGTTTCACCATTCAAGTAGGCCAGCAAATCTTTCCTGTCTGGTCGCCGCACCACAGGAATATTTTCAGCCTGCATTCACAAGTGACAGACTTGCAAAAAAAATTCTGATCTTAATTTCATGTTAACTTCATGAAGACATATACTTACAGCAGCTTGGCGCACGTACACAGGATGTGTGAAAGTGACATTTTTCAAGAGGAATAACAAACACTCTAAAGTGTAATATTCCTTTGGGGCCCCATCTTTACCAGAGCTGTAAAGAAAGATAAGACATACCTTAGTATATATAGCTCAAACAATGCAAGGCTGCTCACATCCACTCATACGACCTAAGCCTGTCTTTGGCATATCTACAAAGGATACCAGGGAAGTGATCAAGAACTGAACAAGTAGGAACACAAGGAACATTGGCAGACCACTCGTGGACAACAGAAGGCTAAGGGCTTTCTTAAAAGACCCCATGCTAGAAGAGATGGAGAACTCCATTTGAACTGGTACCAGCTAATAATAATGAAGCTGCTCACAGGTCACTGTCACTTAACGGGTATCTATTTAAGCAGGGACTGGTAGACCCCCTGGCTGTGGTATATGCAAACAAGCATTTGGAATAGCTTCGCATGTTCGTTGTGACTGTGAGATACTGGCCACATTAAGATTTAGGCATTTTGGTGAACATTTTCTGAAACCAGGTGACTTTGGTGGTACCTCCATCAGCAGGATATTGCATTCTGTGCAAAGTGTGTAGCTACTGAATGTGTGAGCAAAAGGGCTGCACAAAACATCAAACACAGTCAATGCGCATCGGTCCCTACCATGCCCACCCTTAAGTATCCTATTCTAGTCTATTCTATTCTTTATCTAGCTCAATCTACGATCTAAGAACTACAGATTAATTCTGCACTTTCCTAGCATTACATGAGAGAATCACCATTCTCCAAACAACAATGTATTTTTACACCTTCCAAAGTTAATGACTGTCCCAGCAAGTCACATATACAGACTGGTAAGATTCCTGTGTCCCCATGGGTGTGAAAATGTGGTCATGGTTTGTGGAGGCACAATGGGGCACACTATTATTCCTTTGGCACAGCTGGAAACTGGGCAGGAGAAATGAGCACTTAATCTCTTATTACACATGATGCACACTGTGTCAGGATGGTCAACAGTGTTCGTATGTAATTCATGGAAAAAGTGTTGTCAAATTCTGGAAAAAAAAATGTATCACATCAATAATGCCACATAAAATACTAATATGCATAATTAAAAATTTTAAATTATGTATTTGGTATAGGAAAACAACAAAATATGAATATCTGTTTTTTAAGGCATGGTTCATATTATGTAAGACGGTAACCAGTCCAAACAACAGAGACTTGTCTTCTGATAATTCCCACAGAGTTCATGATTTCCTATGCATGATCTTAAGGTCAGAGTCTGGTGGGCAGCTAGTGCATGCAAAGTCACAGGACCTGTGCTTGTTAGGTAACATATTACAACAGCATTCTTCAGGGCATTAATGGAATAAGAGATGTGTACATTTACTTCACAGAGGGCAATGCCAATGCCCACAGAAAAATTCTCAGCAACAGCACTACGTGAGGTGTTCAGTGAACGCTAGGTAAGTTGTGGACAGCAGCCTCCTAGATCTCAAGATATGAATCAGGGTGATTATTTGTGGGTGACACTCAAATACAGTTCATGCCAACAATCCCCAAGTTCTGTGGGAACTGAAAAACAAAATCTGAAGAAAACGGACTACTATTTCAAGACAGAAGCTCCGTCATGAGTAGAAAACTATTTTCCAAAAGCGTCAGGCCTGTCTAGAAGCTGGTGGCTGGCACTTTGCCCCTTCAATACTTGTAGAACACAGTAAGCTGAAATAATGGGTGAAAAAATAGGCTCTAAATTCTCAGCAGATGGAGGTTTCCTACACTTCCATAACAGCTGCTGTGCTCAGACCATTATAAAATATGCTCCTCATTGTACAACACTTAAAAAAAAGAGTGGAAATTAATTTTCTAAGGCATCAAAGGCACTACTGCATTGTTATCTCTTAACATCATATAATTCTGAACACATGGTTAATGGCCATGTATACACAAAAATGTTTGCTCAAAAAAAGTACATAAACTGCTGTTCCAAAGGATATTTCCTCTCGTTGTTGCAGGAACTTAATCCCTAAATCCTAGCTTCTAAAAACTCTACACCAAAACTGAAACTTATAATTCAAGCCAAAAGAGATGAAATAACAAAACTGTTGACTCTTGGTGCTAGGATTTCTTATTATACTAGTAATTCTAACTCTACAGTACATATGAATGTGCACTCATAACCAGAGCATCATTGTCCACAACTGTAAAAGCACAAGATGAACCAAAGAAATTTTAAAAAAGAGAGTGTCTGTGGATATGTTATAATGAGCAATAATCTCTCTGAATTTATTCCTTAGAGACTTTTTAAAATGTAATTTCCAGATAAAACCTGGCATGTTTTCAAGAGGTCTACTAGTTATTTTGTGACATGGTATCTGAATACCACTTAACTTACATATTTTGGTACACTGGTTTCCAAAGCAAAGTCATTACTGTTCATATGTTGTGTAACCTTCATCACAGAGATCCTCAATTCCAGGAGTACAGGTCAAACATGGGACACTTGATGGGTCATAACTTGCAAAATGAACAAAACTCATGACCGACATAATGGGGTGCTGAGTATGTACTGGTAATAACTGGGATGTAAGGGCAACGAGATTTATGACTGTGGGTCACGGACAAAAAGTTTGAGGCCCACCATCTTACTGTACGTGAACAGGATATTTTAGATATTTCAGTACTTTGGGACTGAAGGCCAGATTTTTACTAGGGGTTACAGCATACTCTCTGCAATTGGGGGATTTCAAGCCTCCCTGACCAATCGTGTGAGAAATTACAATGAGTCAGGGAGAAAATACCCAAAAAATGATAAACAGAAAGAAGGCTAACTGGATTCGTCATATCTTGCACAGGACCTGCCTTCTAAAACACAATATTGAAGGAAAGATAAAGGGAACTATATAAGTGATGAAAGATGAGGAAGAAGATGTAAACAGCTATTGGATGAACTTTAATTTCATGTTTTCACCGTGCATTTTTTAAAGTCAATCACTTTTATTGGCCGACCAATGCACTTAATTGTATAAAACTCAATAGGTTAAAATCTACATGTATCAATATTTTAAAAGACAATTAAAAACTCCGACATGTTTCGGATCCTTTGGGATCCATCCTCAGGGAGTATTAAACGTGCTTCACTGAAATTACTTGTGATGTTTTGTGTGCGTAGTCGGTGTTTGGCAGCGTGAAATTTGGACCTGTGGTGTGTGTGTCTGGTGCGACGAGTCGCACC
>Ga0209629_10003755_pt1 | contig 11021 bp, 9 predicted proteins | sample TergutCu122P5_FD_187286 | JGI IMG/M metagenome (GOLD analysis project Ga0209629, IMG submission 187286) | Cubitermes ugandensis P5 segment gut microbial communities from Kakamega Forest, Kenya - Cu122 P5 (SPAdes) (version 2) | ecosystem: Host-associated > Arthropoda: Insects > Digestive system >... | reverse complement strand
TGACAACAACAAGATGGCGGCTATATGTTACTATGGAAACGTTATGGCAACAACAAGATGGCGGCTATGCGTTACTATGGAAACGTTATCCCAACATACAGATAACGTCTACTTTTGCTGTTGAAGATGTGTATACTGAGCTTGTTATAGATGTATTCTACATCTTCAACAGTACAGTCATAGACTGAACTTGTTATTTGTTTTTTTTATTATTAGGTAGGTTTCACCCTTTCATAGGCCACGAAGGCCCTTAGGGAGAGTAGAGGTATAGTTCTACTCCATTTTTGACCACGGCACTAGAAGGGGGTGAGTGGTCAGCGTCACGCCCCGGCCGCACCTTACCCCCGGGAAAGACCCGGTACCCATTGTACAGGAGGCAGTGTGGGCCTCATGGCCCGTCTGGACAAGTGCGGAAAATCTCGCCCCCACCGGAATTCGATCCCCGGACCGTCCAGCCCGTAGGCAGTCGCTATACCGACTACGCTACCCGGCCCACTTGTGATATTGTTAAAGTTTAGTAATAATAAACATGTTTATTAAAATATGTCTCCATGAAAGCATTACGCTTTGAACTTTACACTACACATATGCAACAAACATAAACAAACAATCAATCAATCAAACTAAGAATATTTAATGAAATTATTGCGACGTATTATGATATGAAACTGAAGTGAAATAAAGTGGGACCAAGTGTTATAATTTGCCTTCTGAAGACATCAAAATCACTACAAACTGAATTTTCCGCAGTGGCACTTCTGGAGGTGGGACAGTTTTTGAAGGTTGACTGACTTTCAAGGAAGGGGAATCTTGGAGTTGCCAACCGGGATCGTTAATAATAATAATAATAATAATAATAATAATAATAATAATAATAATAATAATAATAACGTTGCTCGCCAGGCACACTACGGTGACGCAACACACCAACAGGCAGCAACGAGCAATTGACACGTTACAAAACTGATGATTGCTCGTACCGGGCACTCCAATGGAGGCCAGCGGGTAGTGACGTAGACGCGGCATAGTGTTGGGTGTCGGCCAAAATACGGGATCACAGATCGCATAAATCTTGCCGATCGGTTACTGCATGCCACTTCAACGTGTTGTTAATTGAAATCGATGTTGTGGGTATCTCAGCGGTGTTGCTGGTCGGCCAGCAGCTGTAGAGAAGGGGGAGTCCGATCATATTAACATGCCAGGGCGGAGAGGAAGATGAAAAAAGTGGTAGTTGATCGATACATTATCGTGGTTGGTGTTATGAACGTCACGCGTCAATCATCTTCGAAAAATATGAATGAACATTGTCTAAGTAACATGGACATGAGCACCATGTTCAGAATACAGATGGGACGTGCAGGAGAGTTGGTGTTCAGCGTTACGCTACTTGGCTTATTGTCTGGAAAATTTATTTTCAGAAAGCATCTCATTAATATTATACAGGGTGTTTCAGCGGGAATATGCCATACTTCTGGAGAACGTACCTTAGATTAAATTACATAGATATAATCAAATATACCTATAGTTAAATTGGTTGTTTCCGCTTGCCCACGCCATAAAACTAGCGTGCAGTGGATCGCATGCATCGATAGATATTCGTGTATACAAACGAATACCTCCACTGCTTATAAAGAAGGAGAATTAAAAAAAAATTATATTTTTACATCTTTATACTGTCATAACAATATACGTAACATAACAATATACCTAACATAATATACGTAACATCAAATATACCTAACATAACACTATACATAACAAAAATATACATAACATAACAATATACCTAACATAACAATATACCTAACATAACAATATACATAACAATATACCTAACATAACAATATACATAATATACCTAACACAACAATATACGTAATATAAAATATGCGTAATATAACAATATACGTTACATAACAATATACCTAACAATATACGTAACATACCAATATACTTAACATAAAAATATACGTAAAGTAACAATATACGTAACATAACAATATATCTAAAATAAAAATATACCTAACATAACAATGTACGTAACAACAATATACCTTACATAACAATATACGTAACAACAATATACCTAACATAACCATATACGTAACATAAAAATATACGTAACATAAAAATATACGTAACATAAAATATACGTAACATAACAATATACCTAACATAATATTATACGTAACATAAAACTATACGTAACATAGCAATATACCTAACAATATACGTAACATAACAATATACGTAACATAAAAATATACGTAACATAACAATATACCTAACATAATATTATACGTAACATAAATCTATACGTAACATAGCAATATACCTAACAATATACGTGACATAACAATACACGTAACATAAAAATATACGTAACATAAAAATATACCTAACATAACAATATACGTAACATAATAATATACCTAAAATAAAAATATACGTAACATAAAAATGTATGTAACATAATATACCTACCATAACAATATACGTGACATACAATATATCTGACATAAGAAAATACTAACACAACAATATACGTAACATAAAATATACGTAACATAACAATATACCTAACGTAACATTATACGTAACATAACAGTATACCTAACAACAATATACGGAACATAACAATATGCCTAACATAACAATATACATAGCATAAAGATATACTAACATAACAATATACGTAACATAACGATATACGGAACATAATATACGTAACATATGTAACATAACAATATACCTAACATAACAATATACGTAACATAATAATATACATAACATAATATACGTAATATAACTATATTCCTAACATAACAATATACGTAACATAACAATATACCTAACATAACAATACACCTAACATAACAATACACCTAACATAATATACCTAACATAACAATAACCTAACATAAAAATATACTAACATAACAATATACGAAACATAACGATATACGTAACCTAACAATATATATAACATAACAACATAAAACACATCATATTACTAAAAGTTATTATTACCAACTATGTACGTACGACTCGGCACATTGAAATTAACTGACCAGTGCTGTATGTATCAATATTACGAACTGATCTGCCATATTGTGGCTATTTTAAACTGTCTGAGGATGGCACAGCTTTGCCGAAACATGTTGCAGCGATCTAAGACTGTACCGTTGTGTGTGTTATAAGTGCATTTTGTTGCTTTGGTAGAAGAAAATCAGTATCCGATGTCGAATGGCTGCGGGGTTAATGACGAGAGGAGCTGTAATGAATGAGAGCTCTTGCACATTTATTGGATACCAAGTGCGTATTAAACTAGTTGGGGTTTGTAATTATCCTGCTGTGATGTTAACACCAGTACTTACCATCCAGTTAACATTTGCGTGACATACAGACATTTTTAAACCAGAAATTTTGTGTTAATGACAGCACGCGAGACCTCAGCAGCGCGTTATGTCACTGAGTCTTACTGGTCTTGAACTGTGACACAGTACAGGTAACGCAGTCCCGTAACGGGCCCGGTGTGGCCTAGAGGGTTCCAGGAGGTTTAGGCTCCCAGATTTTCATGACATTCGGCACATGAAGGTGGTAAGGTTGTCAGCCTTACATACCGGCCGCCTTTATCCCCAGGAGATGTTCCTGGTACTCATTTTCCCAAGGGGCTGAGTCGACCCCAGGGCCATGGAACGGTCGGAAGGAATATGTCACTGAAAAATCCAATGATACCACCGGGAATCGATCCCAGGGCCGTCCGACTACTAGCGCAGCGCCTTAACCACTACGCCACCCCAGGCCCCATGTGGCACACTAGGCTACTGAATTCATTCGCTCTGTCTTGATTCGCCATTCTGGGCCTTGTACGTAATGTCCAGATTTTCGCTGCGGGTATTACTCAAATGATCTTACGGTATTTTTATGCTGTATGGTGTGACGTGTTTGTTCCGACGTTTCGGAGGTACATACTGTGTCCGTAAAAATCTGAGAACCCTCCAGTCACAACCAACACACTTTTATGCATATGTTTCATTAAGCGGCGACTGGTGTCTGCCCCAGACTTGGGCCATCAAAAGGCCATAATAATAACACAAGAAAGTGAAAACACACAGAATCCAGAAATAATTAAGCTGACATCTCCCATATAACATCAAGATACAAAATAAAACTTATTCATAAGAGTGTGTTGGTTGTGAGTGGAGTTTTTTTTTAGATTTTCATGTCTGATACATCAAAGGGGATGTTCCGTGTAAAGTTTGTACGGTCTCCGTATCCATTGTTACTGAATCCCACTGTTTTTAATCGTTCATTGTCCCAATGGCCGCGCGGTATAAGGCGTAGGTCTACGGTCGCTCGCCTGCTGAGATCGTGGGTTTGAATCCCACCGGCGACATGGATGTCTGTCTGTTGTGAGTGTTGTGTGTTGTCAGGTAGAGGTCTCTGCGACGAGTTGATCACTCGTCCAGAGGAGTCTTGCCGACTGCGGTGTGTCGTTGTGTGTGATCTAAAAAAAAAACCTTGTGAGTGAGGAGGAGGCCAAGGCCCCCTAGGGGGTTATTGCGCCAAGAAAAAAAATTGTCGTTTTCGTGGAGATTAGATGGCAGAGAGCAGCGGTTCTTAAACTTTCTGGCTCTTGGATCGGTGAAAAATTAACTAACTTTCAGAAGACTTGTATCGTATGCGCCTAACATTTAACCGTTTAATAGCTGGTGGTAACTGCGTTTACCACCGTCTGTAGCATTTTAACATCTGAATTTTGTAGCAAACTATATTTATGTGTTTCATACAGTAGGCATACATTTCGATTGTTTCTCTGAACAAAATTAACCACTTCCTTTATAATGGCGATGCAATGTGTTCTTTGTGAGGTAGAATCTGAAGCTTCATGTACATTAGTAAAGGCGGTGTCCTAGTTCGTGCCATCGCTCAGGAGGTTAGTAATCGGTTTCTTACCGCGGAATCCCGGGTTCGATTCCAGATCAGTCGTTGTGGTTTTTGTAGTGTACGAGATGTCAGTGAGAGAGGGGTTTATCCCAGCACTGCTGTCAGTATAATTTTCCCAATGCTCCACACTCGTCTTCATCTTTACACTACAATTACCAGGAGGACAAACGGACGAAGCCTCGGAATCTTTATAGTTTGCCTTGTGGAATATCCGGGGACACTGGACTGAAAATGTACATTCACAGTAGGAGTTCCAGCCTAGATATGAAACGATGACCTCTACAGTACAAGTTACAAGCTCTGCCGCTTAATCCTGCTTGCTCGGTGGCCTTCCCCAGACCGCGTTTCTATATGAACCAAGAAAATCGGTCAAAAGTCTTGCCCATAGTACATTAATATTTCCACTATGACGTAGGGTCGAAGCGAGGAGTCTGAGATACGGGCAGGCATTGCCCTGTTCTTACCAATTCATCATCTGAATCATTAACCTTGCTAAGGCCAAAAAAACTTGGTCGATTGGTCAATCAAGCCTGGCAGTATAAACCTGCTATTTCACAAAGGAGCTCCACTTCATCCAGACGAAAGGTCATCGATACGTGACCTCTGAAGGCTTCCTAAGGTCTAAGCATTATCTCTCCTCCAGCATCAGTGCCCTAGAGCCATGTAGCCTGTCGTAATCCATGTGCGTCTTAAAGAAATGAATAGAGTGGCGCAGACGCTAAGCCGTCATGCTCTGAAACCAGGCAGCCTCTGAAGCCACCAAAGAAAAGGATCGTAGAGTGGTTATGTTGCCTGTCTGTCTTCAGTAACCCTCGAATCATCTGTATGATCTGTACAGATGCAGCGATAAAAGGGATCTCCCAAGGGCCTTATTCTTGCTTTTGAAATTAAAGACCGGGAAATAAAAATGTGCTGAATTTTAATAGGGATACGAGGGTGGGTCCAAAAGTTACCGGCCTGACACACAAAAGCCGCGCCAAATGGAAAATGCTGCGAGGGATATATAGCGCCATCTGTGGTGAGGTTAATGTATCAGTATCAGTGTGTGTTGAAATAAAGGGAGACTGTATTGAAAAATAACAAAGTTGTTTTTTCACTTTGATGTTTTTTCAGACCGTGCATCATAGTATAGACTTTTACAAATTACCAACTTAATGCACAGTTCCTTTACTCTTCAACAATATGTATGTTACACTACTATCCTCAACATGTTTCAAGCAGCATGCTGCTCATCCTCAGGAGGACAAATTGTTTCACCACAGCCTCTGGTATCGTCACTCTTCACAAGCAGCCGTACAGTATGCAGGTGGAGAGCGGACTGCAGTCCGCTCTCCACCTGCATACTGTACGGTTGTTTACAGAGGGTGACGATACCAGAGGCTGTGGTGAAACAATTTGTCCTCTTGAGGACGAGCAGCGTGCTGCTCGAAACATGTTGAGGATAGTAGTGTAACATACATATTGTTGAAGAATAAACGAATTGTGCATTAAGTTGGTAATTTGAAAAAGTCTTGTTTTGTCAGCTTAAAAAACTGGTCAGGCCGGAAACTGTTGGACCCACCGTCGTGCAGTTAATAATTAACCATTTAATAAAGTGCCCAAGAGTAACGCAGTCTATAAAACAATTTTATTATAAAAACAACATTTGTTTTGTATAACGTTGCACAGTTCGACACATCCGCCTTACTGTCAGGCGAAATGGCATAAAAGGAAGGTGTCTAGAATTACTTTTTTTTCCATTTCTATGACAGAAATTTTCTCCTCACAATTTCCTCCATTACAATTGTATTGTTATACTAAAATTCATGCAACGCAGTATACTTATGTATAACGTGAAAATTCTTGTACGTTTCGTTGTGTTTTATGAGCTGAAGTACTGCAGTACTTGCTGTGTATTCAAAATGTTACATTCCGTTATAGCAATATATTGTATAAGCTGTAAAATTCTTTCCACATTGATTTGTTGCGATGAGAATCAAGTAGTTTCATTTTCTTGCATTATTCATAGTTGCATTATTTTAATTCATTCTTATATGATAAACGGTACGTGACATTTTGTGTCTGCAGTCTATTACACACGTAAGAAAAAATCGTTGTGTACAGGAACTGGCTAATAAAGAAGGCAAAGGAGTCCCGTAAGAGGATCAGTGTGGCCCAGAGGGTTCCAGGGGATTTTGGCTCCCAGATTTCCATGACATAAAGTGGTGAGGTTGTCAGCCTTACACACCGGCCGCCTTTACCCCCAGCAAATGTTCCTGGTACTCATTTTCACTAGGGGCTGAGTCTACCCCAGGGTCATGGTATGGTCGGAAGGAATATGTCACTGAAAAATCCAGTGACACCACTAGGAATCGGTCCCGGGACCGTCCGACTAGTAGCGCAGCGCCTTAACCACTACGCCACCCCAGGCCCCAGGATCTGGCTAACGTTTTGGCTTGTTACTAAAGCCGTCGTCACTCCAAGCTACCACAAACAAGTATTGTTATATGACTTGTCTGGCAGTTGCAAGTGGCACTGACTCCTCACACCTTACAACAATTTATTAGATTTTATTTCTCGTTCAGAAGAATGATGGTCTTTTTCCATCCCTTATGTTGCCATTCATGATTATCACATAGCGTCACTGGATAGCCAAATCTCTGGTGTTGTAACACTCAGTATTCTTAGAAACCTGGGGTATTTTATTTGCACATTTATTCTGAGTGTGACCTTTACGTTCTGTGAAAAACGGAATTGACAGAAAAAAGTGAGTTGTGAAGAGAAAGCGAAACAACAGGCGGAAATTGGCAATGTGTATGAACTGCGGGTGTTATTTATATGCTTTGTACAGCCGGTCAGACCAGTTTCAGATTCCATACGAGACACTGGCCGCTCACAGAATTTTGTTTGTTAAAACAGCGGCCCGGAACTTAAAACGAAAGACATGGCATGCTGGGCATGCTGTCAGAATGCTGGGAATGCTGTCAGTACGCTACCTGGATGTACCACACGGGCATGCTATCCGTAACGTACCGTGGAAATCGCATGTAGGGCATGCTATCACTAAGCTACCTGGATATGGCATGATAGCATGCTGTCAGTAATGTACATGGATGTAATATACCGGGCATGCTATCAGTAAGCTACCTCGATATGGCATGATAGCATGCTATCAGTAAGCTACCTCGATATGGCATGATAGCATGCTATCAGTAAGCTACCTGGATATGGCACGATAGCATGCTATCAGTAAGGTACATGGATGTAGTATACTGGGCATGCTATCAGTAAGCTACCTCGATATGACATGATAGCATGCTATCAGTAAGCTGTCTGGCAGTGCAATCAGTAAGCTATCTGGATATGACATGCTGGCAGTGCTACCTGTAAGCTGTCTAGACATGACACGCTGGCAGTGCTATCTGTAAGCTATCTAGACATGACATGCTGGCAGTGCTATCTGTAAGCTATCTGGACATGACATGCTGGCAGTGCTATCTGTAAGCTATCTGGACATGACATGCTGGCAGTTTTATCTGTAAGCTATCTAGACATGACATGCTGGCATTGCTATCAGTAAGCTATCTGGACATGACATGCTGGCGGTGCTATCTGGACATGACATGCTGGCAGTGCTATCTGGACATGACATGCTGGCAGTGCTATCTGTAAGCTATCTGGACATGACATGCTGGCAGTGTTATCTGTAAGCTATCTGAACATGACATGCTGGCAGTGTTATCTGTAAGCTATCTGAACATGACATGCTGGCAGTGCTATCTGTAAGCTATCTGGACATGACATGCTGGCAGTGCTATCTGTAAGCTATCTGGACATGACATGCTGGCAGTGCTATCAGTAAGCTACCTGGACACTAAACGCAAGATGATGTTTCAATACATTCACACTGAAATATAACAGCTGATTCTGATTTGTTGGTAGTTGGGAATTACGAAATGCGTTGCCGGATTGCTGGCTAGAAGCCAGTATCCGGAAGGTCCTGCGACCGGCCACCTCGACACAGGTTTTTATTGGTTTCCTTGTGTCTACGAGCGCATGCTCAGATGGTTCACGAGACTCCAAGTTGCTACTACATGCTTCTCATGTAGCCCTCCCGACTTAAATTTCTTATATCCTTATTTCATATTCATGTACATGCATTATACCACTGCCACCGGGCGATAGCCCAACTGCAGTTAAATATATTATTATTATTATTATTATTATTATTCTGTAGGCCATTACGTACAGTGAATCGTCGGCGATCTAATCACTTATCTTTTCTTCAACGTCAGGAATTTTCGTTGAAAATGGAGAAGTGAGTACGTAAGTAAGTAAGTAAAGGAGAATTTAGTTTACCTCAAATTCATGTTGGCTTGCGACTTGAGCAGTATTAACCTGTCCACATTTGCATATAGTTGATTTTAATCTTCCGAATGTTCACAGGCAGAGCACTATTGCAAGGTCTGGGCGTGCTTTACTGGTAACATGTACGAAGTCAAAATATCGATTTTTAATTCGATTTTTGTGATCCGAGGATGTGAGAGCTGCTGACGTGTACAGATGACAGATTTTTTTGCGGTTATAAATGCACTGAGCTGGCACAGATTCGAGGAACTGGTGACGCGCGGTATGGAATTCCGTCGACTGTTAAAACGTGATAATCCGTTGAAACGTGGAGGCTATCTAAATAATTATTAATAATTCGGAACATAAGTCACAGAGAACACACCGAGTCTCCCTTACAAAAACGAATCTATACTGTTGTGTGTTTATTCAGGGAATCAACCAGTCGCCGAGTTCCCGAATCTTACAACACGCTGTTCCCTAGTACTGCAGTGTTTTGAGGGGTTAAAGTTTAAGGGCAGTTGTGTCAGCGTAGAGTAGGCGGTCGAATTTTTGTATTGACGAAAATACATCAGTAGTGGATATCAGTTGTGGAGGGGTTTGGTGCCAGATTGACTTAAGGATGAAGTGCAATCAGATTTAGGAGTCGTTTATAGGACGAGACTTGGTCAAGACTCTGTTTCCATTTACTGAACAAGGCTGATTTGCGATTTACATTTTTTTTCTACAGTTCGTCTTATATATACAATTTTTATCTCCTCCCAAACGTACAGAGAGGCACTGCGGCACACACAGACTTCTGTTCAGTAAGTACCGGCTTTCTTTCCCAATGGTAAAGTGGCCGGAGCCTGAAATCGACCTCTCACAGTCATCTGATGCGAAGGTTAAGAATGAGAGGAGCTATACCTCTCCTCGCCCGATATGCCTTCGTTGCGTTGACAGGGACAACTTTACCTTCTGTCCATACATATACCAGGGTGCTGATAAGTCCTTAGCCCGACCTACTTCCCGATATATTTTGTTCAATGGTGAGAATATTTCGTTTGATGCTAGTCTTGTTATATATATATATAAATAGTACTAATATTCCTGCAATTATGATTATAAATAGGACATATGAACCCCAAATTCTTCTGTCGTTATAGCTTTTTTCCTTCCTGGTCGGGCTAAGGACTTATCAGCACCCCTATACAAACAGCATATTGCATGTGAGGCTGTTTTCTGAATCAGGACAAACCTGTTGCAAGAAATCAATCAAATAGACGCTAGACGTATTTGAGACCATGTTTCGCATCGTACAGGCAGCACAGACACTGAAGGTGCAGTTTAAGTACCGTAGATAATGCTGCCGTGCTTAGTTTTACGGCTGCAGGAGGTGACCCGACGTTTTGTAGCTGATTTTGCAAGGCCACATTTACACCTTTGTTTCTTATCTTTAGTTGTTTCACGGAAGTCTCATTGTGTTGCAGTTGGAGTTTTAGTGCCTGAGAGTACGGCTGGTGCGGACAGATAGTGAGTCTGGCGTCAGAAATAGGTTTTTACTGCAGCTAATACAGAACCATCTTCTGCTGTTTGTTCCTGTATTTGTATTGCTTTCGCCTTAAAATTATATATATATATATATATATGTATATATAATGTTTATAAGATTGGACCGCCTCTGTGGTCTAGTGGTCAGAGTTTCTGGCTACAGATACAGAGGTCCCGGGTTCGATTCCCGGCGCTACCAGATTTTCTGAGTAGTA
>Ga0209629_10003753_pt1 | contig 11025 bp, 6 predicted proteins | sample TergutCu122P5_FD_187286 | JGI IMG/M metagenome (GOLD analysis project Ga0209629, IMG submission 187286) | Cubitermes ugandensis P5 segment gut microbial communities from Kakamega Forest, Kenya - Cu122 P5 (SPAdes) (version 2) | ecosystem: Host-associated > Arthropoda: Insects > Digestive system >... | reverse complement strand
AAGCCCCTCTTTACTGAGGAATTTGATTACCGCACGGTACTCGACTTTTGACATTGCAGCAATTCAGCACAACACGTCCTACTAGCACGTGTGCCTCCAGCATACTGGAGCACGTAGCCGCCTGAAACTGATACAGAAACCTCACCATTCATGGCGCTATATATCCCTGCTGGCAGCATTTTCCATTTGGCGCGGTTTTTGTATGTCAGGCCGGATTATAACGTGAGAGAAGGAAAGTGGACTTCATCTGTGGCAACGGCAGTGACCAAAGCTTTTTTCCCATCAGTGAGGAAGAGTCTACGACAGAAAATTACTATATTCCCAGAGTTTACAACAATGGTAACAGGACATGGGAAACTAAGGTCATACCTTCCACAGATTTGGACTAATATATAACCCAAGTGCCTGTGTGAAGAAGAACAAACTACAAATCACTTAATATTTCACTGTAAGATATTACATAACAAAGGAACGAAATGATAAAACAAATTAAAAAAAACACTTGTGGCAGTTGGTCTACGACAAATGAAACGCTAGTCAATGATTTTTGTAAAATTTGTCAAATCTGTAGACTTTCAGACCTGCAATGACACTTTGCTATAAAAGATAGTAGATCTCAGAGAATGTATGTTAATATTTTCATTCGTAAGTTTAGAGTTTGAAATATTGGTATAGACATTATAATGAATTTTTACTATAGTTTGTAATTATTAAAAGTAAAAGTTTATTGTAAAACTAAAGCTTAAGTAATGTAAAGCATGTAGTATTACTATGTAATGGGGCATACTGTAATATCAATAAAATAAAATAAAAAATGAAAGGGTACAGAAGGTCCACTGTATTCACTGTCAGGTCATGGTTGTTACTTCAAGGAGAAATTTATTCAAATGAATGTGTGTCTAGGATCAGTGATGCTACGTTTCATTCGGTAACACTGTTATATATATATATATAATCATGACATACATTTGGAAGTATCAACCCTATGTTTATGAAACACAAGGAACTGTGTGTTTGAACACCCTGCAATGTTGCAGTGTTATGTGATCACACATTTCACCTATACAACAGATGAACTGCTGAATGGAAGATGGACATACACAGGAAATTGTACTATGCAAAACTGACATACAAGTCATTAGAATTAAGAAATAATTGAAGATTTTTTATTGCAGTTACTTTATACTGATTCATTCCTGGCTGTGAATACTCCAAACAAGAAACTAAGAGCAGGCAATAGAAGGAAGGGGATATGCCTTTGATCCCATTGCCCTTACCCAGGGATGTAAAAATCTTAGGCAACTAATTTCATAGGGTGATGCCTAATATTGTGGGCCTTGCTTCATGTCATAATTCTTGTTGAGATGGCTTCCATATTTTTTGGAAATCTGTGGACACCTGTCCTAATCAATTCGAGAGTCTATAATCATGTACCTGTAAACCCACAGGCTGTGTGGGTTTTCTCCTGTCCTGTAAAAATGAATGTGAACCATGTCTCTTTATCACCCACAGACAAGTCATTCATTGCTGTGGCAACACATAATGTAGCTCACACATATAAAAGCAGGTTTCTGTAATGAATGTGTTTAGCAACAAAAATGTAAAACGGGAATAAACATGTTTCAAAAGGACCACAAACTATGTGGTGTAGAAAAATGTGTGGAGTATTTGAAAACTTCAGGCATTAGTAGACAGATTCATTCATAACTGTACTTTTCATTTGAACCTTTTATCTTTAAAAATGTATGAAATACAAGGATAATTTGAACAGGTGTAAAATGAGCACTTAAATTGCAAAGTGCCCTGGGTCTCAGTAAGTTGGAGCTTCAAGGCCGTTTGCTATGGATTACTCTGGGTTGAGCCAGGGTGGAGTTTTTACATGTTCGCAGTGTGTGACATTGCATGTTCCTGAAAACCTTAAACCTGTACTGAATCCAAAGAAGTATGCCCATCATAATATGGAAGAACCACCTGTAGGCGAAATAAGACCATCTTACCACAGGAATGTGGTGCAATCAGCTGGTTAAATGATTCATATCAAATTTGGTGTTGCAGGCCATTCTGTCTGCACAGAAGTTGGGGCTGGAAGGTGAAGTTAAGATCCCAGGCTACAAGGACTGTGTTCTGTTGACTAATGGTGTCAGTATGACAGCTGCTCAACTGACACGACTGCGCAGACAGTTCCTTTCATACACAAAACTTCACCCACATAATGACATCAGCAAGATCGGCTCAGTATTTGTACAGTTCCTCAACACCAGTCTGAGATGAAGTACCCAGGATACTGCCTTTGTGCATGAGTTGTATTTTCAGTATTCTTGTTTTGTTAGAAATAGTCTAAAAATAAAGTTCATTCATCCAGTTAATGATGTGAGTCAACTACATCAGCATAGGAAGCCACAATTCAGCCACCTACTAGTCAGCTAATGACCCTAACTCCTATTTCCCCTTAAAAAGTTTCTCTATGAAGCTTGCCAACGGAGTAGCAACATTTTCCTCTCTGTTTAGCCATCAGCAGTATGTAGGAGCACTGCACTGTTTGTATCTCACAGCAAGCAACATACTGCATATACCCACCCATGACCTCACAGCAGTGACAGCAAATCCTGGAGTCCCCTCCTAACATTTTCAAGAAGTTCAGCTTGAATTATCATTGATAAGTTCTCTCTTCTTGGGATCATATGGTCATTTCTTCAATCAACCAGAATCCAACCACTTTTCCTTACATATAATTTTTATTAGCACCAAAAAAACTTATATTTAATTAAGTATAAAATAACTGACAGGAAAGAACAACAAGTTTGTATAATTAAACAAAGGCCTGGCAACATTACAGCTACCTCAAACAATACTAGATAATTATTACATTCATGTGACCGTGCATTGTAATAAATTTCTTTGTAATAAAACCAACTAGATGCACTGATTTCACAAATTTATTTTGTCATGAAACTCTACATGTTTTGGACAGTTCATCTGTCCATCATCAGTTTATTCACTGTACACTCGGCAATGGTATATGTCACACAGGTTTGTAGACATATACCATTGCTGAGTGTACAGTGAATAAACTCCTGATGATGGACAGACAAACTGTCCAAAACATGTAGTTTCATGACAAAATAAATTTGTGAAATTGGTGGATCTAGTTGGTTTTATTACAAAGAAAATACTAGATTAATTCATAACTCACTTTTCAGTGGCTAGGGTCATTACAAGGATACCGTGTTTCACTGTGGACTTAATGTTTGTTATGCCTAATTCTTTTCAAAATGGTTTGTGATAGAATAACTGGATAAAATACAATATGATTTAAACCTGAAAAGTATGAAATCAGTACAGTTTTCAAAAAAGTGCTCTTTACTACATACTCTGCAGATGTAGTGTTCTTAAATGACCTATAAATCAGTAAAAGTCTTCTGACTGAATTTTTCTATTGCTGATATGAATTAGCACATAAGTTTGTCTGTGGCATGCACTGCCAAATCTTAGCTTACAAAATGTAGGGCCATGTCAAATCACTGACAATGATAAGGGCTCTGAATAATGCATACAAAAAGCTGAACTCAAATGTCAGGGCTACTTCCAGTACTTGTGTTATGACTTCCTGCCAAGTTTCTGCACCAGCAGTGACCGACCACATGTTTTTTACAGACCAAAAAAAAAAAACAATATAAGCTAACTTCATGATTCCCCTCATAATATGGTCGATCAAAGCAATAAGTGAACATTCTAACCAACCATTTCCAGGATCCAATGAAAATATCTTGTGAACTTATATACTGCCTTACTGTTGTAAGAAAACAAGCAAAAGAAAACTGCAATTTGTGAAAAAGAAGAGATGTTTTTACCAGCAATAATGTGTAAATAAACATTCCTCTGGAGTTTAAAGTTCAATTAATGGTATTATAGACTGTGATTTGTCAACATTAACATCCTTTCCATGACTGAAAAGATGAGAATAAAATAAACTTCTGCTGACATGCTGGTAGAACAATTAAATGTACATAAAGACTAGATGTATTGCAATTTTGCAGAGACATGTGATTATGCAGAATTCTGTGAAGTCGTATTGTGCAGCGGCATGTTTTTAAACACTGCAGTACAAAGCTCCCAGCCTGTACCCAAACTGTTATATGCTGAACTCCACACAATTTCTGTTCCCTTTTCTCACACTATGCCTTGATTATCAAAACAAATTTCAGTATTACTCACAAAACACACACATGAACAGAGACCAAAACCTGCACCATGCACATTTTGTAGCGTTACTGGTAATATAAAATGGTTTCGCCCAGTAAGGCATTATCACAGTGTGAATCTGAAACAAAAGGCGCTTGAATACTGTTAAACCTGTGACAGAGTCTGCAAAAGCCTTAGGAATATGGTTGCCTTCTGCTGTTAAGATGTTACTGGATCAAGATGACCACTGCTGTATTCATAAATACTGAATGGTACTACTGTATGATGTTTTATGCAAACCTTTTCCAAAATTTGCGAGGACTACATTAACATACCTCAGCAATGTGCTAAACCACATTTTAACCCACTGGTACTGAATGTTACATACATGTAACATGCAGGGTGATGCTCAAAATGCCGAAAGCCATATAAATATATCTGCCCTTATGCAGCCCACATTCAAAATCTGTCTTCTGCATACCACTACCAGCATTTAATTCTGGTGCCAGGGGATTAACTGCTCAAAGCAACAAAATTATAATGCATAAAAAAGCATAAATCTGTTGCCTTCAAGAACCTTTTCCTTCACTAAGAAATTATAAAGCACAGAGGAATTCATGTAGGTACAGAAATAAAAGCACACAGGAAAATTTGATGCATCTCAAATTTGTTCATTAGTGCTTGATGCTTGCACAATAAATCATATAGTAGTAGTACTCTGAAACAAGAGACTAAAAACTATAACAGATAAAAATGTATATGTAAAAAAACAATTAAGTAAAACAGTAAATAGTTAAAATCAACATATCAAAGACAACGGTGTTTGTTTAAATGAGAGCTTGTTATGTACATCACTTACAACAACTCACTGCTGATCTGTACAAAATACTGGGAGACATAATCAAAAAAAGAAAAAAAAAGTTTTACATTAATTCATGGATATCCTGGAGCATCAAATAAATAGCTGGTAGTTATTATACAGTAAAGATAGGATGGTGAAGTTTCTGTTGTTCCAAAACCCAAATTCTGTGCAAAATCATTGTCTATACATAATAACTTTGTGTTCATAAGAGTAGTGCGTATCTTGACTGTCTGGCAAAATGACAGTCATTAATGGTACCATTCTTCACCATTGTCAATTTCCTTTCCTTTGTTCTTAATACTGGCATTTAAAGACCAAGACAACTTTTTTATTTTTCCACAAATTATGTTATTTCTTTCACTTCCCTGCCATTTTCAAAGAAAACCTGCAGTTACAACTGCCAGTAGTTTTCTCTAAGTTCATTTCATCCTGAAAAACAGAAATTTACAGTGCCATGTTCCATGCTGGGAACTTTAAAAAAAAATGTTTCTGTCTTCTTGTGTGACTTAGTACTAGATTATGAAGAGGAGGTTGTAGAAAAGGTGGGTTGCACCCTCATAATAAATTCACATGCATCACTTATATAATTCAGATACGTACTGTCACTGATAGGTCACTTCAAACTGTAGATAGCATTTCACAGCTGCCTGATGGAATGTTCCAGATCAAATCCTAGACCAATTTTAATTTTTTTTTTTGTGTCCTTCCAATAACATGCCAGACCTGACCCTTAGGCCCATGTCTCTCAACCTCACCCATGCAGTCTAAACTACAGTACAGCTCAGTATATCATGGCACACTACGTCACATTATAAAACTGTGTGTAGGTGTGCATAAGTACATGAACTATGCAATTATTCTTTGTAAAGCTTCTCTTTTATATAATTTTTAATGATGCATTGCAATTCACAGGAAAAATGTCAGTATTTGGAACAGTAAATGACAACAGTAACTAAAATGCTGAGATTGGAAATTACTGTCCTGAAAAACGACAAGCAAGTATATGGAAATATGAAACATCAAGGAAGCAGTAATATAACAAAGAAACAGTAGCACAAAGCAGGGCTGAGAAAATGGTGATACTGTCAAACTTTGTAAACTATTGTTAAATGTGTACAACAAATAGTAAATCAAGATGCTGTGGTACACTGGTTGAGAAATACTGAAATATAATCACTTTTCCAACAATCTTAAAAATTCTATTTCCATCCATTCTGGAACAAAAACATATGACATGAAACAAATTGGTACTTAATATATCAAGTAAGCTTGTGAAATGCAGGTTAGGTGTATTAGGCCAATAGGTGGTATTGTGTGCATATTTTAGTACAAAGCAAGCTCATGGGAGAGGGAGATTCCCTCAGACAATGCCCAACCTATTTCAAAGATTTCCATTTGCTCAACTGGAACAGAAACAATCTGTTTGAAATGTGATACTGAGGGCACAGGATGCTTTAAGTACACAACATTCTCTGTGACTGCAACATTTCAGTCTCAAATAAGATGAACAGCTAAACCCAACATGTCCTCAAAATCCAAGATATGGCATGCTTCATCTCAAATTTCTTCATGCAGTCAAACACACTTTAGCATTAATTGATTTTCTATTTAAAAAGTGACATGTCAGGTTGTGTGTGAAACTGGGTGAAGGGCTGATTCAGAATTTAACCATACCACTGAATCTTACATACCAATTAATACACTTCTATGTACAATAATATATTAGTCTAAAATGTTAAAACACTTAAAAACACTCCATGTTTCGATCATTATTCAGATCATCTTCAGGGAGCTCGTAGGTTCCTTGTTAAAGTCACTGAATTTAAAAATTTTTTAAAAATGTAAAAGGTCAATTGTGGTGATGCGGCAGCGTAACAATTGGTGTGTGCGCGCCACATTTAGATTAATATATTATTGTATACAGAGGTGCATTAGTTGGTATGTAAGATTCAGTGAATTAAAATGCACGGTGAAACAGTAAAATTTAACCATACCACTTTCAGTGTTCACAGCAAAGGTGTGCCTGTTAGTAGATGTGCATGGTAGCACCATTTGAAATTTTCTGGGGGGAAAAGCATGTCATCGGCATGCTGTTTCTGTAGCAGCCATTCAGACTGTTTGCGGGAATGGACATTTTCACCACAGCGCGATGTGCTGGTTACAGCAGAAAAATGGCATGAAGCGGTGACAATGGCTGTGCTGCATGAAGAGATACAAAAAATTATATACAAGAAAATATAATATGAAAATGACATAAAATAAGCTCAATTACATGGTAAAAAATATAAATATTGGCTCATATTGTTACACTTGCTGCTGCATGCTAAACAAGTAAACTCTTGATTTCAAACTTTCACCGTGTTCTGAATGATGTAAGCTTTCTTCTGGGTAATTCCCCGGCGTCTGAATTTTATATGCCGACATTTCGGAACACTCTGTCTGTTCCATCTTCATAGGTGGATAGGTATGAAGAATGACTAGGTTTGAGAATGTTGGAGTATTTATATGGGAAAAGGTATGGCTCAAAAATAACCTGAGCCAATAGGAAGGAGGGTGACAGGTGGGTTGTTACCCTCCACAACCTGTTTCTGTACTTGGACTCGCCCCTACCCTGTCACCCTCCTTCCTATTGGCTCAGGCTATTTTTGAGCCAAACCTTTTCGCTTATAAATACTTCAACAATCTCAAACCTAGTCATTCTTCATACCTATCCGCCTATGAAGATGGAACAGACAGTGTGTTCCGAAATGTCGGCATATAAAATTCAGACGCCTGGGAATTACCCAGAAGAAAGCATACAACAAGCAAACTCTTTCTGCTTAAAGATTACTCTTATGTGTGAGATATGAGGTTCTCACAGCAGTGTTGCTTAAGTTTCAAGTCTTCTGGGATGTGTCAATGGATGGGTAGTTCCTGGAGTGTTGAGGGATGGACCAGCTACTAATATACCTACATAACACCACACATTTCTCCCAGTTTAGCTATTCTTGGACTGTTTGACCCCAAAGACAAAAGCACTACAATCCTTCAAAACACTGGGAACCGCTTGTCCAATGACACGATCATGTTCCAAAAAACCTGAATCTCTATCTCTCTAATGTATTTAACTATGTGCATAACATGACTATATGTTATGACAAGAGTCCTCATGAGAAACAGATATGAGATTCTCAGTAAGTTGCATTCCTCTGTATCAAAAAATCAGCAGGATGCATATTGGCAGGGGACTACAAACACAATACAGATCAAAGCCAAATGTCTTCAACACAGCACTAAACAAAGACCAAAGTCACAGACATTCCACGACAGAGGTATACCTTCACAATGGGCCAGTCTGCAACCAAGCATTTATAAACATACTATCAGTGATGGCTGTTTGAGGGTTGTGTGCCACGCTTTCTTCTGGGAAACGTTTGTGACATAAGGAAAATCTGCACCAGGGAATGATAAACCTGGTCATTTAACTGAACTCATCATAGACCATATACAGTATCTGCCACCAAAAACATTGTAGCAGCATGGGTATTTATTTATCAGAAAAGTCAACTGTTAAAATGATGTACTCACACATGAAGAGTTTCCTCATCATAAGGAGCAACACAAATTTTTACCTCAAAACATTAAATGAAGGGTTTCACCCTTCATTTGGTGGCTCACAAACTGACACCAATTCTGCAGGAAGCACTCTATGTCTTACAAAGAAAGTAAACTGAAAATGTATTGCAAGAAATTACAACAGAGGTGCTTCATATTCCCCATCCAAGATACCAGGAATCCTGCCCAGAGAAAATACACAATAAAGAAAGAGCTGCTATTTGAAGGGAGAGATTGACAAACTCGTCAGTTTGATCAACATTATAGACCTGCAGTCACAGAGAACCATGAATACCATACAACTCTGAAACTTAATTAACCAAAAAACTCATACATACTTAATACAGAGCAGTACCATCATTCAATGCAAATGTTGCTATGTATCACAACACTGAGTACAAGCAACTTAACAATAACATGTATCCTCCAAACACAAAGAGACTGTGACAACACACTACACACAATTATAAGTTTCCAAACATATCTGAATTTGATGTCACCTCAAACTCACGTAAATATAAGTCTTAAACACATTGCATACCAAATGTTGCTCCTGTTACAAACGAGTCTTTTTGAGTTCTTTGTGCACGTACAACAGTAAAGTTCCTTGTCAGTGACTTCAATCTTGGCACTAGTCTGTGCTAGTTCATTTACGTCTACTATCTCAAGTACAAGATATAAAAAAGTGATGGCCAACGAGCATACCTGAAAAAAATGCACATATTTTCAAGAACTTTAAACTGGCAGTGTCTAATAAACTGTGCATATTTCATTATTTTTTGACCCAAACAAACTAACTTCAAAATTAATTTCCATGAAACCTCACCTTTGAACTTTTGAAAAAGTTTGTATCTTATTCAAAGCTGTGAGGATAACCAAAATATTTACATCTGGTTAATATCCAGTCAGGGATGTCACTACCAAAATTAACAGAAGTATCTCATTTGCTATTCAAACAGAAATTTGCAGAACTCCAAAGGCACAAACACGCTGCACTACATAAGCATTCCAGTGATCTAATAATATGACTCTCACTTCCTGGCACAGTAAACCCTCGCTAATCCGGTAACAATTAATCCAGATCCACAAGTATGAAAAATTCCATTCACAGTTGAGTACAAACTCTAGAAGACACATGGGATTTGGTAAGGCTGATGAGTCAAACCACTACACTGATGATGGCATAGACAGTCAGAACATTCATTAGTGTGCTGCCCAGCCTTGCTTTTTATTCAGTATCATTGTTGATTCTGAGTCAGAATGACACTACTGCTTATAACTGAACTGGATGAAGGAGGCCCTGGATTTCAGCATCTGACAGGGGAAGAAATTGCTACATATGTTCTTAAGGCTTCTGCTATTGATGAAGGATCAGATAATGAACTAGATAAACTATGAGAATCTACAATTAAAAAGTAACTTCTTAGCTCTACAAGAAATGGCATTGATGCAGTTATCAATTATGTGGGCTCTTCAACCAATTGAAAATTGCAGGCACATTATGAACACCTAAGAAATGTGGGGGAGTTTCTAATTAAAGAACAGGAGCAGTGGTCTGTTCAGATAAAATGTGACAGCTTCTTTTAACCTGCAATATTATGTTCAGAAACATGTACAGCTTCTGAGTCTACTATTGGCAAATAAATGTATGCAGCACATCTTATTTCTTCTTTCAGTTTTTAAATAAAGGATCCACAATGATATTTTTATTTTTTATTTTTTTTCAATATTTTGTAAATTAATACACAGGTATGTTTTAAAAAGGTCAGCACAACCTGTATCATTATATTTCCCATTTGTGTGTGTTCCAAGATGTTTTTTTTTGTGGTCTTTTAGAGCCATCTTCTACTTCACTAATCCGGATTAACAAGGTTTTACCATAGCACTTTCTAGATTGCTCTAATAGTAACATTTTATTTTTTTGAAAGGAATTACATTCACACAAAGAAGTCAATATTCATGTTCATTGGGGTTTCTGCACTGGAGAGATTCACCTCATACATAATTGAAGCCACGGTTGTACTGTAACATCTGTGCACACATCCAGCTCTGGTAAACCGAGTTGAGATCCAGGAACTGTGATGTATTTACTTAGCAAGTGCTACCACCATGAGTTTACTAACCTGACTTCAACTAACTTTAGGAGTTTAACTCTATTGTTACAGCACAGAAGAGACAAGAATAATAAATTTCTTCAGAAGGCTCCAACTACAAGTGACATTCCTACTTGCTCGCAGATCTGCATGACTGCACTGTATTTCCCTCAAGCAAATTTGCATGACATGTTATTACTGTACAACATTTACTATTTTAGGTCTGACATACGAGGGCTGTTCAAAAAGTATCGAACCTTAATTTTTTCCGCCTAAACAAATCAAGCACGGGAA
>Ga0209629_10003752_pt1 | contig 11025 bp, 13 predicted proteins | sample TergutCu122P5_FD_187286 | JGI IMG/M metagenome (GOLD analysis project Ga0209629, IMG submission 187286) | Cubitermes ugandensis P5 segment gut microbial communities from Kakamega Forest, Kenya - Cu122 P5 (SPAdes) (version 2) | ecosystem: Host-associated > Arthropoda: Insects > Digestive system... | reverse complement strand
AACGATCAAGCAGATCAAGACCCGCGGCCCCGGCTTCTTCATGCGCAGCCACGAAAACAGCCGCTACGCCTGGGTCGATTCCATGATGAGCCGCGAATTCAAGGACACCATGCAACTGATCGACAAAGAAACCCTCGAAATCGCCGCCGAACTTCGCCCCGAACCGGGCAAAACCTTCGCCCACGTCGAATTCACCCGCGACGGCAAATACGTGCTCGCCAGCCTGATGGAAATGGACGGCGCGCTGATCATTTACGACGCGCAAACGCTGAAGGAAGTGAAACGCCTGCCGATGAAGAAACCGGTCGGCAAGTACAACGTGTGGAATAAAATCACCAAGTCCGAGGGAACCAGCCATTGAGCGGGTTTGAGCAGCTAAAGCAATAGTTGCTCTTTTTTGCTCATTTGTATATATTTTGAGCATGTCAAGAGCAATGGTCAGCATTCACGAAGCCGCCGAGTTTCTGGGCGTTGCGGTACAAACACTGCGGCGTTGGGAACGCGAAGGCAAGCTCGTCGCCCATGAGCGCACACCCGGCGGGCGGCGGCGCTACGACTTGGCACGATTGCGCCCCGAACAATTTCATGCACCCGATGGAGAGCGGCGCACGGTTGCCTATGCCCGCGTATCCAGCCACGACCAGAAAGACGACCTGGAGCGCCAGAAACAGGTGCTGGAGTTGTACTGCGCTCGTCAAGGCTGGACATTCGAGGTGGTGGCCGATCTGGGTTCGGGCATGAACTACCACAAGAAAGGCTTGAAGCGTCTGCTCGATGCCATCGTCGAAGGGAGAATCGGACGCTTGGTACTCACCCACAAAGACCGTCTGCTGCGCTTTGGCGCAGAACTGGTGTTTGCCATCTGCGAAGCCAAAGGTGTTGAGGTCGTCATTCTCAACCAGGGCGAGGACACGACTTTTGAGGAAGACTTGGCCAAGGACGTGCTGGAAATCATCACCGTATTCAGCGCCCGTCTGTACGGTAGCCGTTCGCGCAAGAACCAGAAACTGCTCGACGGTGTGCGGCAAGCGGTGGAGAATGTTTCATGCTGATCGCCCACCGCATCGCGCTCGATCCCAATGATGTACAGGCCACGTATCTGGCCCGTGCAGCGGGTACGGCACGGTTTGCTTATAACTGGGCGCTGGCTGAATGGAAGAAGCAATACGAAGCATGGAAGGCGGACAACCACCAGCCCAAGCCATCGCAGGCCGCGTTGCGCCGCCAGTTGAACGCCATCAAACGCGAACAGTTTCCGTGGATGCTCGAAGTCACCAAGAATGCGCCGCAAATGGCGATCATCCAGTTGGGCCAGGCGTTCCAGAACTTCTTTGCCGGTCGCGCCCGCTATCCGCAATTTCGCAAAAAGGGCGTACATGACCGCTTTACGATCACCAACGATCAATTCAGCCTCGACGCTTCACGCATTCGCATCCCCAATCTTGGCTGGGTGCGCATGCGCGAGACGTTGCGCTTTGCCGGCAAGATCATGTCAGCCACGGTGTCCCGTGTGGCTGATAAATGGTTTGTCAGCATCGTTGTGGACACCCCGGATGATTCGCATTTGCCCCAAGCTGAAAACCAAGGCGCGGTGGGTGTGGATTTGGGTGTCTCGGCACTGGCCACGCTCTCGACGGGAGAGACGATCACAGGGCCAAAACCTCACAAGGCGTTGTTGGCACGCTTGCAGCGGCTCTCACGCAGTTTGAGCCGTAAGGTCAAAGGATCGGCGAACCGCAAGAAGGCCAAGGGCAAACTGGCCCGGCTGCATGCCCGTATCGCCAGCATTCGCGGTGATGCGCTGCACAAGCTGAGCACGGACTTGACACGCCGGTTTCACACCATCGGCATCGAGGATTTGAATGTCTCGGGCATGGTCAAAAATCGCCACCTTGCACGTTCGATTGCCGATATGGGCTTCTTCGAGTTTCGGCGGCAGCTGGAATACAAGGCGGCGATGCGTGGCGGGCAAGTCCAGGTGGCTGACAGGTTCTTTGCCAGTAGCAAGACCTGTTCGGGTTGCGCACACAAACTGGAGAGCCTGCCGCTGGCTGTGCGCGAATGGACGTGTCCGGCTTGTGGCGCGAACCATGACCGCGACGTGAACGCCGCAATCAATTTGAAAAACATGGCCGTGAGTTCCACGGTTGCAGCCTGTGGAGAGGAGGGCGCTGGCCGTGCTCGCAAGAGCGCGGTGAAACCGGCCTCGGTGAAGCAGGAAGTCAGCTTTGTTCCTGTTTGAACAGGAATGAGCAAGTCTGATGGAACGGTGGATGCCATGCGCGTGTTCTCCGTGATTGAAGTGAAAACGCCTCCCTCCAAGCTGCCATCTTTGCCGCTCGAAAGACTGTGCAGTCTGCGTTTTTCGCTTTTCGCCAGAATTTGGCATTTCGCAACAGCATGTCTTACACTCTGCACACCATGAACCCAAATCATCAGGCGCAATCGACCAGCAGTAAACTGGTCGGCATCGCTACCAGCACTGAGGCCGCAAGTATCGGGTTGCTGGTAGCGATTGATGACACGGTGGACGCTTTACAGGGCATTGCTTCGGTGATGCGGGGTTTTTCCAGCATGATTGCCGGCTATGGTGAGTCTATCCGCACATTGACTGTCGCTGCTGGCGAGTACATTGATGCCGATGGCGTTGCTGTTGACGCGATGGCAAGCGCGGCGGATGCGCTGAAGCGCATGCTGACCCGGCTGGTTGTACTGCGTTCTTCAATCGACAGGGATACCCGGTTAAAACAGCACCACGGCGAGGCGTTGCATGATGCTTATGACGCGGCTATCAGCGAAGTCGCTGAACTCGTCGAGACACTTCTTGACACGCGCGCGGCCGTTATCACGCATGACTTGGCAGCCGAACCGCGCGACGGTCGGGTGTTCCGCTCCGCTGAAGATTTGATTGCCGATCTGCGCAATCCGCAATGACCATCACCGGCGCAGGCGGGGTTACGGTTTTCTCGTGGCGGCGGTCAAAAACATTCCACCGCGAATACAGCAAACTGCCCTACGACCTTTGCGTTCAGGTCGACCAGAAGTTGCAAGACTTGCTCAGGTCACCGTTTCCGCCCGGACTGCGGTTCGAGAAGCTGAAGGGTTATTCCGACCCCGACATCTACACCATTCACGTTACCGGCAACTACAAGATTTCATTTGAAATTCGCGACGGTAACAATGCGTGGCTCAGGCGCGTTGCGAATCACGACGATATTGACCGGTCGCCCTGAGCGCCTGGGCGATTTATTAACCTGGCAATCAAATTTCCATGCTTGTTGCCCCCCACTCTGGCCCGCCCAGTGCTCGCCTTGCATGGCTCGCCCGCTCAGGCGGCGCAAAGCGGTGCTTTGCGAAACCCCGCCTTCGCCCCCCGCAAGCAGGGGAGGGAACGAGGCTCCTTCCCCCCGCTCGCGGGGGAAGGTTGGGATGGGGGGAGCAATGTCATCTGTTTGACTGCCGGGTTAATAACTTGAATGTCATGACTTGATTTCGAAGGCGCCCAGTTCGTTACTCCGCTATTCCCAAGCGGTGTGAAGTCAGGCTGTCTGATTTTTGCCGCTGTTTTTCCGTTGAAAATCGCTCGTGCCCCGCCTCATCCTCTTCAACAAACCCTACGGCGTTCTCAGCCAATTTACGCCGGAAGGCCGGTGGCGGGGGCTGGCCGAGTTCATTCCGCAGAAGGACGTCTACGTTGCCGGCCGTCTCGACGCCGATAGCGAGGGCTTGCTGCTGTTGACCGACGATGGCCGCTTGCAGGCGCAGATCGCCGAGCCTCGGTACAAGCTGGAAAAGACCTATTGGGCGCAGGTCGAGGGCATTCCCGACGAGCCATCGCTGGATCGGCTGCGCGCCGGCATCCGGCTCTCCGATTTCACCGCCCGGCCGGCGCGGGTGCGGCGGATCGACGAACCGGCCGGGCTGTGGCCACGCGATCCGCCGATTCGTTATCGGGCGGCGATTCCGACCTGCTGGCTGGAAATCCGCATCGGCGAGGGCAAGAATCGCCAGGTGCGGCGCATGGGCGCGGCAATCGGTTATCCTGTGCTGCGCCTGGTGCGGGCGGCGATTGGAACGCTGTCGGTGGCCGGGCTGGGTCTGGGCGAATGGCGCCAGATCGCAGGCGATATTCATACACTCCGGGGAACATGACATGAAGAAACGTACCGTGCTGGCCGCTTTGATCGCGCTCGCCGCCAGCCTGATCGGCGCTGCCGCCTGGGCGCAGGCGACGCTGCCGATGATCGAGTTGACGGCCGGCTTTTACCGCATCGAGGCCGAAGTGGCGGCCACCGACGGCAACCGCCAGATCGGCCTGATGAACCGCCAGGCGATGCCGCCGCAGCACGGCATGCTGTTCGTTTTTACTGAGGAAAACACGCATTGCATGTGGATGCGCAACACGCTGTTGCCGCTGTCGGTGGCCTTCATCGACGCCGAAGGCCGCATCCTCAACATCGAGGAGATGCAGCCGCAAACTGAGGACAACCACTGCGCCCGCCGTCCGGCCCGCTATGCGCTGGAAATGAACGCCGGCTGGTTCGCCAAACGCGGCATCGCGCCCGGCAGCAAGCTGCGCGGCCTCGAACACGCGCCGCGTCCGCGGTGAAGCGCCGCGGGATCATTCTGCTTGGCGCGACAGGACGAGGCTCAAGACGACCGAACCGAAGATGACGATGCCGACGATGGCCAGCGACCACTGGATCGGCATGTGAAACCACGGCGCGGCGAGCATCTTGCCGCCGATGAAGGTGAGCACGATGGCCAGACCGTATTTGAGCAGGTTGAAGCGGTCGGCCATGTCGGCAAGCACGAAATACAGGGCGCGCAGGCCCATGATGGCGAAGATGTTCGAGGTGAACACGATGAACGGGTCGGTGGTCACCGCGAAAATGGCGGGGATGCTGTCGACGGCAAAAATGACGTCGCTGGCTTCGATGACGAGCAGCACCAGGAACATCGGCGTCGCCCAGCGGATGCCATCGCGGTGGATGAAGAAGGCTTCGCCGTGGAATTCTCGGGTGATGCGCAGATGGCCGCGCAGCCAGCGCAGCAGCGGGTTCTGGTCGAGATCCGGCTCGGCCTCGGCGACGACCAGCATCTTGATGCCGGTGAAGACCAGAAAAGCGCCAAAGACGTACAGCAGCCAGGTGAATTGCGACACCAGCCAGACGCCGCCGAGAATCATCGCCGCGCGCATGACGAGCGCGCCGAGCACGCCATAGAGCAGCACCCGCCGCTGCAATTCGGGCGGCACCGCGAAATAGCCAAAGATCATCACAAAGACGAACATGTTGTCGACCGACAGCGACTGCTCGATCAGATAGCCGGCGAGAAATTCCAGCGTCTTGTGCTGGGCGATCTCCGCCCCCAGCGTGTCGTTCAGATACCACCACAGCAAGCCGGCGAAGGCGAACGCCAGACAGGCCCAGGCAACCACCCAGGCCAGCGCCTCGCGCAGCGAAACCCGATGCGCCCGGCGGCCGCCGAAAACAAACAGATCGAGCGCCAGCATGGCCAGGATGAAAACGATGAAACCGGCCCACATGGGGCCGGAGGCGAAATGGTCGGCGGGAAGATGATTCATCGGGGAAAACTGACTCACGTCAGCCCAAAACATTCAATCGCTATATTGATCGGCGATATTCACGAAGGTGGAGAAATTCTCGACAAAGGCCGTCACCAGATCGGGATCGAAATGCTGGCCCTGGCCTTCGACGATGATCCGGCGCGCTTCTTCGGGAGAAAAGGCGGGTTTGTAGACGCGCTTGCAGATCAGCGCGTCGAAGACATCGGCCAGCGCCATCAGGCGGGCCGAGATGGGAATGGCGTCGCCGGCCAGACCGTCGGGGTAGCCGCTGCCGTCCCATTTTTCATGGTGGTGGTGGGCGATTTCCTTGGCGATGGCGAGGAATTCGACCTTGCGCTCGGCGTCGGCTTCGGCCTTGGCGATGGCGCGGCTGCCGAGTTCGGCGTGGGTTTTCATGATGGCCCACTCATCCGGCGTCAGCTTGCCCGGTTTGAGCAGGACATGATCGGGAATGCCGACCTTGCCGATGTCGTGCAGCGGGGCCGATTGGGCCAGCGCATCGATGGTGCGCTGGTCGAGGTAGTGGGCGAAGCGCGGATGGTGGCGCAGCAGGGTGGCCAGGGTGCGCACGTATTCCTGGGTGCGCAGCAGGTGGTTGCCGGTTTCCGGGTCGCGCGTCTCGGCTAGGCGGGCCAGGGCGTGGATGCTGATCTTCTGGATCAACAGGTTTTCTTCCATGCGCCGGGCGACTTCGGCTTCGAGATAGCTGTTCTGGTCGCTGAGGATGTCGCGCGCCCGTTTCAGTTCCAGTTGCGTGCGCACGCGGGCCAGCACGATGGCCGGGCGGATCGGCTTGGTGATGTAGTCGACGGCGCCGTGGTCGAGGCCGTATTCCTCATCCTGGGTGCCGTCCATGGCGGTGACGAAGATGACCGGAATGTTTTGCGTCGCGGGGCTGGCGCGCAGTTCTTCGAGAACGGCCAAGCCATCCATTTCCGGCATCATCACGTCGAGCAGGATCAGGTCGGGCGTCGGCTGGCCGTGCGCGATCTGGATCGCGCGCCGTCCCGAATTGGCTGCCCGGACGCGGTAGTCGCGTTGCAGCAATTCACCGAGCACGCTGAGATTTTCCGGCGTGTCGTCGACAATCAGGATGGTCGGTTGCGGGTCTGCCATGCGCTTTCTCCAATCGCCGCACGCGGGCGATGATCTTTGGATTATCGCCGGACGGCGGGAATATTGCCACCGCCCGCGTTCAGTCGACGCTTCGGCCAACGATCCGGCCGTAAGCGGCGAAGCGGCGCGGGTCGATGCGGCCGGCGGCAAGCGCCGCGGTCAGGGCGCAATCCGGCTCGCGGTCGTGGCGGCAGTCGCGGAAGCGGCACTGGCCGAGCAGTGGGCGGAATTCGGGGAAAGCCATCTCGATCTCGGCCCGCCCGAGATGGCCGAGGCCGAATTCCTGCAAACCCGGCGAGTCGATCAGGGCGCTGGCGGCGTCGAGCCGGTAGAGGCTGGCGTGGGTCGTCGTGTGCTTGCCGGAGTCGAGGGCCAGCGAGATTTCGCGGGTAGCGGCCCTGGCCTCTGGTACCAGGGCGTTGATGAGCGTCGATTTGCCCATGCCCGATTGGCCGACCAGCACGCTGACGCGCCCCAAGAGCGCCGGGCGCAGGTCTTCGGCGTGGTCGCGGGCGCACAGTTCGAGGATGCGGTAGCCGAGGCCGGCGAAAACGGCGAGACGGTCGCGGGCGGCAGGGAGGCGATCAGACAGGTCGCACTTGTTGAGCACGATCAGAATCTCGATGCCGGCGCTCTCGCCGGCCACCAGGGCGCGCGTCACCAGTTCGTCGGAAAAAGCCGGTTCGGTGGCGACGACGACGATCAGCAAATCGACGTTGGCGGCAATCAGTTTCTGGCGCACCTCGTTGGAGCGATAGAGCAAGCTGCGGCGCGGCCGGATCGCCTCGATCACGCCCTGATCGGCGGCGGTTTGCTGGATGTCGACGTCATCGCCGCAAGCCACCTCGCTTTTCTTGCCGCGCGGGAAGCAGGACAAACGGCGGCCATCCGGCAATTCGACCCCGTACTGGCGGCCGTGGGCGGCGACGACGCGGCCTTGCATCAGGCGAGCATCTGCAACCGGGCAATGCGCTGCGCCGCCGGCGGATGCGAGTCGTAAAAGGCGGAATACAGCGGATCGGGCGTCAGCGTCGCCGCGTTGTCCTCGTACAGCTTGACCAGGGCGCGGATCAGATCGGCGGCAGCGGCGTGTTCGGCGGCCCAGGCGTCGGCCTCGAATTCATGACGGCGCGACAACTGGCTGAACAGCGGACTGAGCGGCAAGGTGAACACCGGCACGACGAGGAAGAACAGGATCAGCGCCAGCGCCGCGTTTTGTCCAGCACTCTGCGCCGGCACGCCAAGACCGGCATAAAACCACGGGCTGTCGATCAACTGGCCGAGCAGCCAGAGAAAAACCAGCGAACCGGCGAACAGGAAAACGATGCTCTGAATGATGTGCTTCTTGCGGAAATGCCCCAACTCGTGCGCCAGCACCGCCTCGATTTCATCCGGCGTCAAACGCTCGAGCAGCGTGTCGAAAAAAACGATGCGCTTGTTGTTGCCGAAGCCGGTGAAATAGGCGTTGCCGTGGCTGGAGCGCTTCGAGCCATCCATCACGAACAGGCCGGAAGCATGGAAGCCGCAGCGGGCGAGCAGGGCCTCGATGCGGCGGCGCGTTTCACCCTCGGCGAGCGGGGTGAATGTGTTGAACAGCGGCGCGATCCAGGTCGGGTAGACGAACAGCAGCAGCAAGTTGAAGCCGGCCCAGAACAGCCACACCCAGAACCACCAGGCCGCGCCCATGACGTTCATCAGCCACAGCACCACGGCGATCAGCGGCGCGCCGATACACAGCCCGAGCAGCGCCTGCTTGGCGAGATCGATGCAGAACAGGGCCAGCGTCATGCGATTGAAGCCGTAGCGGGCTTCGATGACGAACTGGCGGTAGAGCGAAAACGGCAAATCGACGAGGGCGGAAATGAGCAGCAGGCTGAAAATCATCGCCAGGCCATAGGCGATGCCGTCGAGGCGAGCCAACCACCATTCATGCAGCCAGGCGATGCCGCCGCCCAGCGTCAGGGCAAGCAACAGACTGGCGTCGAGCAAGGCGGCGGCGAGGCTCACTCGGCAGCGGTCGATGGTGTAATCGGCGGCCTTCTGGTGCGCAGCAAGCGGAATGCGCTCGACGAAATCGGCCGGCACCGCCGCGCGATGCGCGCCGATGTGGCGGATATGACGCCAGACCAGCCACAGGCGAAGGCCCAGGGTAAGCGTGACGGCAGCGAGAAAGACGAGGCTGAAAGGAGAAATCAAGGTCAAGGGTCTGTGAGAAAATCGGGGCTTTTCGGAATTCGGGCGATTATATGGCAGGCACCGCAAACAACCTCGTCTGGCTGGACATGGAAATGACCGGCCTCAACCCGGATGGCGATCGCATCATCGAAATGGCCATGGTGGTCACCAACTCGGCGCTGGAACTGGTCGCCGAATCGCCCGCCTGGGTAGTGCATCAATCCGACGAGACCCTGGCCGGCATGGATGAGTGGAACCAGAAAACGCACGGCCGCTCCGGCCTGATCGACAAGGTGCGCGCCTCGACCACCGGCGAGGCCGAAGTCGAAGCGGCGGCCCTGGAATTTCTGCGCAAATACTCGGGCAAGGGCCATTCACCGATGTGCGGCAACTCCATCGGCCAGGACCGCCGCTTCATGGCCCGCTACATGCCCGAACTCGAAGCCTTCTTCCACTACCGCAACCTCGACGTCAGCACCCTCAAGGAACTGTGCAAGCGCTGGCAGCCGGAGATTTACAAGGGCTTCAAGAAAAAAGGCCGGCACACGGCGCTGGCCGACATCTACGAATCCATCGACGAACTGAAATACTACCGCGAGCACTTCCTCAAGATCTGAGCGGGCGGGACGAGGATGTCCGCGCCTGGTTCGACCAGCGCGTGCCCAAGCCGCGCGTCGGCCGACAATTCATCACCAGGGTGTTGAGCCAGCGGCAGGCCAGCGGGGTAAATTCCATGCCCTCACCTCGAAAAACACGACATGCAGATTGATCTTGCCCACTTTACGCCCGGTCTGTCGCTGGCTGGCGTGCTCCTCATCGGCGCGCGGTTGCCGCTCTCCTGCTGTTCAATGGGCGGATCGCCGGCATCAGCGGCATTCTTGGCGGCCTGCTCGGCCTGCCGCGCAACGACACAGCCTGGCGGGCGGCCTTGCTGGCCTGCCTGATCTTCGGCCTCGGCTTGATGCTTTCCGGCATGGACAACCCGGCCAAGGTGCTGGGTTTTCTCGATCTGGCCAGCACCTTGGACCCATCGCTGGCATTCGTGATGATCGGGGCCATCGCCATCGGCACGCTCACATTTTTCATCGCCAGGTGCCGCCAGCGCACCTTCCTCGACCAACCAACGCAACTGCCGGTCAACGCGGCCGTCACGCCGCGGCTGGTGCTCGGCAGCGCCGCCTTCGGCATCGGCTGGGGCCTGACCGGCTTCTGCCCCGGCCCCAGCCTGGTGGCCCTGGGCGCGGGCTATTCGAAAGCCGTGGGCTTTGTCGCGGCCATGCTCGTCTTTGAAATCCTTGAGCGGATGCGGCGGAACTGAGGTCTCCTCCGCTTGAAGCGCTGATTACCCAACAACATAGATTTCCGCACGAAACAAGCTTCGCGCCGGATTTTCGCCTGCCCCTCTTTGCTCTGGCCCATGAGGCCACCCCGCCGTCGCTGGCGCGCAGGCGTTCGAGCATGGCCGCCAGCGGCTCGGCGCTCCGCCCCGCCGAGCGTAGTGTCGTTGCCGCGTAGGCGTCGGCCTCCAGCTCGAAGCCGCGCGAATAGCGCGATTCCATCGCCAGCGCGGCCAGGCCGCTGGCCAGCGAGGAGACATCGCCGAAATACAGAGCGGCAACAAAAGAGACGACCGAGGACTGGATCAACTGGCGCATCCCATGGCGGTAAGCGACATGTCCGAGTTCATGGGCGGCAACACCGGCCACTTCGTCATCGGTTTTGGCCAGGGCGACCAGATCGTCGAGTATCACCATATCGCCGTTGGGCAGCGCAAAGGCGTTCGGCCCGATCGACGCCGAGCGAAAGATCAGGCGGTAGGCCGGCTGATCGGGACGCGCCCGCAATACGGCGGCGATATGCGCCTGCAATTCGTCCTGCCGCGCTTGCGGCAAATGCGAGGGGCGCAAGAAATGTTTGTCGAGCGCATTCAGTGTGGTTTTCGACAGGGACTGAACCACGGTTTCGGGAATAAGCGGGGCCAGCACACGGCTGGCAACCGGCAATCCCCAAAAATAGGCGGCCAGCGTCACTAGAGCAATTTCGCTTCAAGTGGTTGCACTCCCCCCCCCATCCCAACCTTCCCCCGCGCTCGGGGGAAGGAGCGAGATTCCCTCCCCCGCTTGGCGGGGGAGGGCCAGGGAGGG
>Ga0209629_10003751_pt1 | contig 11026 bp, 9 predicted proteins | sample TergutCu122P5_FD_187286 | JGI IMG/M metagenome (GOLD analysis project Ga0209629, IMG submission 187286) | Cubitermes ugandensis P5 segment gut microbial communities from Kakamega Forest, Kenya - Cu122 P5 (SPAdes) (version 2) | ecosystem: Host-associated > Arthropoda: Insects > Digestive system >... | reverse complement strand
GGCGGCCGTGGCACCCATGTCATGCATTTTGTACAGCTTTCCCCCCAACCACTATATACTGCGAGCCAGGTGCGTACGACATGCCATTCGTGGGATGAAGGGGTGTTAACCGTCGTATGCCTCACAGGGGTGTTAATCAACTTATGCCTCACCCTGTATATATTTGTGAGTATATGGATTCAAATTGGCATGCATGCTGCCATCAACCACGTCAAATTTTATTAGTCTTATCATTACATGCTACATGTTTTGGTCATACTAACCATCCTAAGGCATTTAAATACATGATTTTAAAACTCAAAATACAATGCATGTATATTTTAAATTTGGGAGATCTCACAAATTGTACAAGCAATATAACTGTTATGTAACAATTAAAATATAAACTATTTTTTTTTATATTTCTTGTGTGTGGTTTCTTTATTATATGTCTTCCTGTTTTATCTAAAAGTTGTTACCATCTATATTTTAACTCAAGTACTTTGTTGCCCTATGTACTTGTGGGCAATCATAAGTTCTTTTTAAAACCAAAAAATGGGTGTTATATGTTCTTTTTTATTAGTTGCAGTGTCCACTTTTTTTAAGATTTATGTCTATAGGCACTATACATATTTGCATTTTTCTGGTACATAATAATTTTTTTAGAAAAATCAGTTTACAGTTGCTCATGTTTGCTTGTCATGGTATTGTCCATGTGTCTGGCTGCTACATATTGTGGTTGACAGGAACACGTAAGTCAATTTCAATGTGACATACCACAATGGGATTAATTTTACAAAAAAGAAATGTGTGTATGTATGTATATGTATGTTAAATGTTTAAGACTGCAGAAGTATAGATAATAGTATAAGTAATTATATTTCATGTACTTGGATGTGAAAATTGGTGAATGACCTGGATGGAATAGTTTGTCAGTGGCCAGCATGAAACAGGCATTAGAAGTAAACAGCGACATTGCCGTCAGGTTAACCTGTTACACCTGTAAGACCAGGTTTCACATATAGAAATTCTGCATTCTACCTACACTGTGTACTTTTCTTCTTTGTTTGGATCTCACAACAAACAGCTGTTTGTTTCCTAGTACAGTATTAACTGGCTTGTTTTTATATGCCTTTTGTGCCTACTGTGGGATATGTGGGCCTACTGTGGGATATGTGCTGAACCTTGAATTGTAATAAAGATTAATTCTTGTCTTTAAATGTTCATATTTTGTGATCTCAGGGTGCGGTCAAGGTGAACAGGAACTTGTGAATACAAAGTTAGGTAAATTTGTAGAGAATTTTCATTGATTCTGGCTTTATATAATGACATTTTTTAACTGCATTGGTTATGTAGTGCCATGATTTGTGAATAAGGAACTGAAAATGGTGTGGAAGGAGAAAATTGTTGATACTTCCATCTGTACAAGGAAATATCAGCAGTTTTCTCCTTGAATACAAGCACAACAAGATGCAAAAAACATAACAAATGTGAAAATGGTGGTTGCCTCTCTGAAGATGCCATATCAGAATTTTTCGGAGGAGACTGAGCTTGACAAAAAAGAAATCCAGTCCAGAATAGCTGATTTGGAGAGAACCAAACTTTGGATGTCATGAATGCAGAACATAAGTGTTAAACATACAACTGTGAAGTATGGTGCTCTGATTCCAGAAAATATGCCAGAACCACTCAGCATTAGATGCAAATTGTGAATTTCTCTTATGAGCAATAACAAGAACCTCTTGGAAGAACCTGAGTCTGTTTATGTTTAAGTGCTTCCAACTATATGAGGAAGTTCATAATTTTTCATATCTTATAGTTTTATAATATTCATTGGTATAGTTTTTCACTGCCTAGTACATGCCAGACATAACCAAAGATTTTGATGTGTTCACCGTGTCTATAACTTTAACATTCCAGCATGTACTCCAAAAAATGTTTTCTCTATAGCCATACCAAATTCCACATGCCTTTTTTCATTGCTTCAGTAGTTACCAGCAAAACAAAAAATGTAAAGCATGGTAAACCCGTTACTCCACATTATATAAAAGTTAGTTCAATCAGATATGCATTTTCTAGAGCTCTGCATTATGTGGCCCTAGTGTCGCTGGCATGATACCAATTTGCAGAATTAACATTTAGTATTATTGATAGTAGAAAATTGAAGCCTACAGAAGTGGGATGGCCTCCAGCGGTATGATGTTAATATCTAGTTGAATGTAAACATGTTTGACTAAAGAATTATTAGGAGAGGAGAAGTAACATGTACAGCTAAGCTAGGGTCTGCACACACACACGCGTGCGTGTGCGCATGTGCACGCACATGCACACAAACAAATGAACATGATAATACCTTATAAAACAAGTAAGGCAGTTGGGTTAGACCATGAGATTCCATAATGAATCCCCAGTGCTTTGCTACAAATTTGATTTGTGCAAAGCATATTAAAAATGGCAGGACTGACTGAAAATATTCCAAAGAATGAAGTGCAAAATTAAATACAAAATCTGTTTACAAATTTTCTTGGTAGTCATGACTTGGATGAGAGAAGTGGTAGGGCAGGAAAACAGATGAAATGGACAGGAAAAAAATGTTTTTACATAACTGTTGTGGGCAAAACAAAATTAAATAAGTTCTGCATAGATGATAAAAAAACTGCTGTGAAACTTGGAAATTAATGATTTTTCTTTTTTGGAGCTGTTTCAGATTTTATGATTTATACATATTTGAAAACTGTGTACCAGTAATTTTGTATTTACGTTTAATTTTACCTGGTTATAATATAACACTTTCTTACTTACAGGCAGGAACACATGAAGCTCCATGAGCAACATAAGGGACATGAATCTATGCACGCAGAGATGGTTCTTATTCTTCTTATCACATTGGTCGTAGCTCAAATTGTTCTAGTCGAGTGGAAGAAGAGGCATTACAGGTCTTACATGGTGTGTAAATAAGGAACTCAACCTTTACAGTAATGTACAAACACATGCATATGTTATTATGAGCACTGTAGCTTGTCTGTTACTGTGCAAGATTTAAGGTTTTATGGCAGGTTTGATGAAGATTCAAGTCTTCTGGGATGTTACATTGTGTGAACTGGGAAATAGTTATTGTTGTTGCAGAGGGTTGTCCTGCCTACATCTTCATGTTTAGCTTTCCACTCCTTTTCTGCTGCTGGTCCCAGCAGATGGAGGCAGGTTGATTCTCCAAAACATCAGCATTTATTTAACAGTTGACACAGCGTAACTTCCCAGAAGAGTTCAAACTCCTTTGTCCGTCACTGTCACACTGTAAGAGGTGGTGATATTACCAATCTTCGAGAGAGAGATTTTGCTGGTGTTGATTTCTGAGACAGTAAACAGGGCTGTTCCTCTTCAAATTTATCACCTCTGTGCTTGGTGGAATTTATAAGGGATTTGAAGTTATGGTGATACTGAGTTGTATAGTTGTCGACCTAGCAGTCAGGTTAGTGACCTTACTCCAGTGTTACTGTGGCATGTAAGAGGAAATTATGTTATGATCCACTGCCAAACAGGCGTAACATGTGCAAGTCTGTAGACACTACATGAATGAACATTGTATCATAATATATGAACAGCATGTATTCTGTGCTGGTTTGTTGTGTATGCTGTATTTCAGGTAAGTAACGTAATGTTTCCAATTTGATAAGATTGTAACATGAGAGAAGTTCTTTTCCTAAAGATGTATGAAAAGAATTCAATATCTTGTATTGAATGGATCTGTTTTCACCTTGCATAAGTGTCATATCAGTGCAACATACTATACTCTGTCAGTTGTCTAGTTTTGAAGTTATTTTATGGCCACATGAATATGTACCATGTATGACCACAAAACTCTTGTTGAACACTGGCTGTTGAATACTAAAATTCTGTAGACTTTCTGTGATTATAAAATTGCAGTTTTTGTCAATTTGTAATGCTGTTCACTGTATTGAAGAATTTGTATATGCTACACTTATTTATTGGGCACTTGTAAATTGCATGTCTTTAATACAGGATACAAAGGATTTCAATAAATAAGGTTCCCCAAGTCATAAAGATTAAATGAGAAGTCATTACAGTGTTAACTCTAGTTACTTTATTTCACTGGTGTGCCATTCTTTTTCAAAATAACCCTCAAACACGTTAATGCATTTTCCCAGTTGTGGCATGACTTTTAAAAATTCCATCAAAGTAGAAGTTGGCCTCTTGTATTCACAACCATGTTGTGTACAGTTCTGAAGGTAACTCCAGTGTAGCAGATTAATCTTGAATTGTGACTAGTCAGTTTTCCACAATCATTTTCTCCACTTGTAATACATTCACATCCATCGTCGTTGTTCTGAACTCACTGACGTGATTATCGTGATGGATGTACAACCATTTTTGAACTTTTTGCACCTATTTGTGACATGCCGCACTCTCGTATCATCACCATGCACTGTCATCAACTAGCAGTGAATTTTGGATGGTGGATGCATGTTTTGTCCATTAAAACTGAATTATACTACAAACTTTGTCAAGGGAGTAAGGTTACAGTGTCCTTAACATTGCACAGTGAATATATGAATATCATCTGACTGAATTATTGTCCTGTGTGCCATCTGTTGCATGTAACGTGTATTACAAGTTCTGCCTCCTACCAAAAAATAAAATGCGTAATTAACACAAACATGACAGGCTAGGAAACCTTAGTTATTGAATCTGCCTTATTGTTGGACACTACATGTTCCTATTTGACTGAGTATGCCTCACCTGAGGCTTGATGCCTTTTGACTGATTATGCTTTATGTTTGGTTTGTTGTGTGCGTGTGTGTGTGTATGTGTGTAAAGCTCTCTGAATGAAGACTTTGTTCCAGGGTAAGATATTAAAATAGTGATGAGATCATCGTATTCTGTTGCCTATTTTGGAAACGATAGTTTAACCACTTGGAAATTTTACAAAAAGGAATTAATCTCTCTGTACATGGAAATGTGAAAAGTCAGCATCGTATGATGCACCTTAATTCTGGAATTGGTTTTTTATTATTTTGTTAGTTTTGACATGTGGCATCATGTTGTGTTATTCAGTGACTCGGTATACAAAGTTAATAACAGTGTAAACACAACTATAAATATAGTGGAATTCATGTTTAAACTGATATTAACTTTGTATATTGAGTTACTTTGTTAGATATAGCTGAAACTGGAGGACTGTGAAACTTCTGTCCTTATTATAAGGACATTCTGTTTAGTAGTTGATGGGAGACACTGGGTTTGAATACTTACGTGAGTGGAACTTCACACTGTGATTATTGATCAAGAACTACAGATGTTTGTTTACTTTGTTTATGATTTATTGAATGGTGCTTTTACGTGTTAAAATTATATAGGTTTCAGTGATAAGGTAATTAGCGCCTAATGAATTGAAAAGGATTTTGAAGAAAGTGATCATGACCTAGTTTAAGTTACTATTCCAGCACTTGCCTTGGACAACATAGGAGAAATATAAAATTCTCGTTAGCATAGCCATTCTCTTGTTGCACATTTGAACTTAGAACATCCTGAATATAATACATGAAGACTATCTCCATGGTCACCACAGTGAGTGGTGAAAGAAGTTTAACAGTAAGACACTTTATAAATCAAGAAATATTAAATAGGCACTGCACTGTATTATTCATATTGTTGTTGGTCCCTATTTCTTTCCAGTTTTCTACCCTTATTGGTATGTGGATTATTCCGTTACTATTGTGCCTGAAGAATCAGTGGTGGCGTTTCTTATTTTTTTGGCTACTGTTTTCCTGCATAACTAGTCTAGTAGTGAGGAAAGCCATTCAGAAACCAATTGAAGGTACAACCCCCAGGTTTGTTAATATTTTTTATAATAGCAACAGCCTTTTGTTCTTACAAATGAACTTTCAATATTTAAAAAGTAGGAAACGATGCATCATTATAGAACGAAGTGATTAACTTTTGTCTCCTCTCAGATTGGTCTACAAGTGGTTTTACTTTATCTACAAAGCAAGTTATGCTCTGGGCTTGATAGGATATATCATCATGATGGCTACATTTTTTGGGCTGAATGTAGTATTTGATGCCAAACCACATATTTGGATGGATGTTGGATTGCTCTTCCTATTTTATGGCCTATACTACGGAGTTTTGGGCCGAGATATAGCAGAAATATGTGCTGACAAAATGGCATCACATATTGGGGTAAGTGTATCATGTTTGTTAATTTTTGTTTATGACTGTGTGTGAGTGAAATGAAAATTATTCAAACAGACTAGCAATTTAGTCTGTATACTCCAAGGATGTATGACACACATTTCATGTGAATACATCTTGCTTTTATTTTAAAAGCATACAGTTCTTCACTCCAATATTGAGAAGGAAATATTTTATTATTTCACTCTCTCGCTCCATAATTTTCCAATATTAATTTTTGTATTACTGTGTATTTGTCAAATTTGTTTCAGGCGTATGACAGTGATCGGCTTAGGATACTGTCTTGCATGTCTGAATGTAAAAGAGTGTCAGTATTACAGCCAGCACTATGTTTGTCAAAATTTGCAGTTGCAATGAGGAAGCAGTGATAAATGTGACAACATTTTGAACCATGTAAATATTCATTCTGTCAGCCTGTGGCTGTGAAACTTCTGTGCTGTATGACAGGTTTGCAGAAATTTTCCAGAAATCTAGGAGGCACCTCATAATTGGAGGAACCAGAAGAGTGAAATTAAGCTAAGTTTCATACTTGAGGAACAAATGTCAACACTTCACTGTACAAAATTTAGTAGCCACATCAACTTGACACCCAGGTTGTGTGCACTCCTGCCTTATGAATAACTGCATGCTTATTGGTTTCCTTTCTTCTGGTGTTGAAAGAAGTGGAGTGGAGAATTATGGAAACAAACAAGATATTGTTGCACCTTTGTTGATACATATTATTCATAAGAAAAGGAGTAAAATGGAAATGTGTGCCTTGTTTGGGCATTGAAAGAAATCATTTGTTACAAATCTTTTGCTGTATAGGTTGAATCTGCTATACTTTTCATATTACTTGTGACAATAATTCATAAAAATGGCAGATTATTTCTATTCTTTGAGGGGCCATTACTGATCCTGATATGTCTGATTCAGTGCCCTGCATCATATTAATGTTATGGTGTCTTAGGAGGTTGTTAACTGAAGACTGAAGTTCCAGCTTTCTGTTTGATCATCTTCAGAGAACACATCCTCCAAGACCTCCCTCATGTTGTCCCATTCATTAAAGCTGTTTGGGTCAGCTTCTAGTGATCCATAAACAATCTTGAGTCCGTCATGCCATTCACACATCCTGGACTTGGACACCACTTGTTTGCCCTACACTATGCAAAATGTATGCAGCATTTTGATTAAACACTTCCCAGTCACTGGCAAAATTGATGTTAACCTGCTGCATGCAGTAGTCCATATCCCCATCATAGAGCCTTACACAAACTGTGCCCTCATCTGGACCCTATTGTGCCCATTATTTGAAAAGCTGCTGAACAATTCTCGTAATCTAAGACAATTATGATAAGATATGCAGGAAAATACTTGTATCGTTGTTGCTATATTTGCTTACAGGGGGTGGACAAAATAATGAAAACACTAGACAATATAGGAATAAAACTGTTTGTGTTGGATGCACCAAAAGAACATCAGTTATGTTTTCCATTGTTCTTTCATTTGTTTATGCTGTGTAGTGCCAGTGTCAGTGCATTACAGATGGTGTTTAATAACAGTTTGTGTGCAAGTACTGCAAAATGGGAGACTTGCCAGATTTTCGAGGAGGGCAGATTGTTGGTGCGCGTTTAGCTGGAGCTTCTGTAACCAAATTGGCCACTTTATTAGATGTATCCAGAGCAGAAGTTTCCAAGATTATGACAGCATACACAAATCATGGAAAGACATCATCAGTTAAGTGGAATAGTGGCTGAAAATCAAAACTAAGTGAAAGGGATCACCACACATTAAAGAGAATTGTGCCTAAAAATAATATAACTATTGCAGTAAAGGTGACAGCAGAACTCAAAAATCATCTTTAAGACCCATTTCCACAAAAACAGTCCGAAGAGAGCTTCACAAATCCAACATCCATGTTAGAGCTGGAATTGCTAAACCTCTGATTACTGAAAACAGTGCTACAAGGTGATCATAAAATCTGGATGTTTGATGACTGGAAATACGAGTACATAATATGATCAGATGAGTCATCCTTCACATTGTTTCCAACGTCAGGGCGGGTTTATGTTTGGAGAACACCCAAGGCAGCCTTTAATCCTGAATGCCTGGTTCCAACTGTGAAACATGGAGGTGAATCTGTGATGATTTGGGCAGCAATATCTTGGTATTCTTCTGGTCCTAAAATTACTTCAAATGGTCGAATTACTGCCAGCAGAACTGCCAGACTTAAATATCATCAACCACTGTGGTTAGTGTTAGAGAGTGGGGTGAGAAGCTGATTCTCTCCTCCATCATCTCTCAAGCAACGAGAAGATATTCTTCACGAAGGGTGGTACAGTAATCCACTAGAGATTATTCAGAACTTCCATGAGTCTGTTCTAAAAAGGCTCCAAGCTCTATTACAGGCAAATTGAGGCCCAACTCAATATTAATAAAGAAATGTGTGTCTCTCACAAGTGTTTCCATTATTTTGTCCATCCTGTGTATATATTATTGCTTTTTGAAGTTACCTCATATATTTTATATTATTGTGATTAGTGTTACATATTACATTTCCATACATGTAGTTCCTTAGAAGCAATTGTATTTCATTTATGAATTGTGTTATTTGTGCAGTACTACACAGATCAAGGCATGCCCACACGGCACCTTGACTCCGGAGTGTGTGCTGTATGTGGTAACAAACTGCTAGTGCAAGAGAATGAAGAAGGAGTCTTGGAGAATACATATAAGCTGTCTTGTAACCATGTGTATCCTTAATGTAGGTGGTTTATTGGTGTAAACGGGGGGGGGAGATTCCTTTTACAGAGGGTATTATTCAGATGGTGGGGTTCTAGATTGTGATGTCATGTAGGTTTTTACATTGACCCTGATATGTCAGAGGAACATGGTGTCTCTGTCTTCAGGATTGAAGGGGTTGATTCCAGGTAGATAAAGCAATCTGCAGAAGGATATGTAGTGGGCTGCAAGGAATGTGGGCAGTCAGAGTGGTGGGAGTGGAAAAGGGTGATGGATGGATCTTGGTCTGGGCCAGTGGGAATTGTGAAATGCCCTGTATTACAATCTTGAGTCACTTAATTCTATTTGATGTATTAGAATGTAGTGCATTGTAATTGCCATGCATAATTTTCTTAATGCTGTTATCAGATTTCATGAATTTTGTATTCGAGGATGGTGCATTGTGGGTAAGAAACAGACGTGCCCATATTGCAAAGAGAAGGTGGATTTGAAGAAGATGTTTTGTAATCCGTATCCTTTTTCCTAAAGATAAGTTTTCCTTTGTTCAGCATTGAAGGCCAGGAGCATACTTGAATAATCTGTAGAAAAGAAAAATAATTTTACAACACAGACATGATGAAATCTCTCCAGCATAACTTAAAACTGCAACATTGTTTCGTTTATCAGTATTTAACATTGAGTGTCGTTGGAAGAATGTAGAATTGATCTTAATGACATTGATATGTGAGTTTGCAGCAATGCCATTTTTATTCTAGATTTTAAATTTTGATTAATGTCAAATTGTCTACATCTAGAAGCTTCTATATTTAATTCCACATCTCTGAATTATGTGAAGTGGTTGTGATTAATGGGTTACATATCATAATTGAGAGTCCTGAAGTGTTCCGTTATCAGCATATTTTGGTTGCTGTCTTTCTGCTTGCGAACTTGGTTTCATGCAATTTTTTGTACAACATGTAGTTTAGCTGCATAAAGATGAATTGTGACACAGGCATTGACGTTTACAAATACATTTACCATTAATTTCTTTCTGATGACAAGAAACTCATACAGTACTGTACCTCACCATGGTTGAATACAGATCAGAAGATGCGAGTTTGTGGTGTGCTACAAGAACACATATGTAATGATTATTGAACTGTCTTTCTTTACCGGGGTCCAACTTTTCCAGTTGTCACCACTTGCCAATTTCTACACATGCATTGTTTTTGGGTGTGTTTTCATGAACAGATTCCTCATTTTCAGGATAATTTCAATTGGAAAAAATGTTTTGATATTTCACTGTGTAATGTTACTGTTGTCAGAACGTATAAAACCATCTGACAGTAAATTCATAACTTCAGTTCTGGTGTTCTGTGCAACACTGGATCAGTATAGATTTTTAGCCATCCATCTGCTAACCTGCATACATACTGCTCTTCATAATGTCACTTGTTCTGCAAATGCATTTTGAATATATTGGCATTTGTTTAAATATTGCACACACCAAGATCCCCTTGCTGCGTTGTATAATTGATATGCAGCCTTGGAGACAAATTGATATATATTTGTTAACTGCAATTTGGTTGACACCTGGTGGCAGTAGTACAGTACACATTTACACACAAACAGTACACAGAACAACACAATTAACAACTTTGGTTGGAAGGCTTTCTGGGATTCGAATCCAGAGTGGTCGATCTAAGATTATGATGAACTAACTGCATAAAAATTATCACCTAATTGGGAAGAGTGCAGGCCGTGCCCCATCTTTGCAAGTTATACCCTGGCATTTGCCTTACAACTGAGGAAAAAGCACAGAAAAACCTCCGTCAGGATAGCCGAAGAGTGCCAGTTGGCACAATGAAAACAGAATATACAGAACAGAACATACGTAACAATAAGAATACATAAATATAACAATAAAAATACATAATTCAAAAAATTAAACAAAAGTATACAAAACATACAACCCTATATACATTGATTTAAAAAAAGGAACCAAAAGAACTTGAAAGAATGTGATAAATTAACACTTTCGCTGCCGGCTATTTAAATACCCACCGTCGCTAAAATGCCGGCCATTTGAAGGGTTCACAGCCCCTTCTTTCAAGATTTCATTAAAAAATTAATT
>Ga0209629_10003750_pt1 | contig 11028 bp, 8 predicted proteins | sample TergutCu122P5_FD_187286 | JGI IMG/M metagenome (GOLD analysis project Ga0209629, IMG submission 187286) | Cubitermes ugandensis P5 segment gut microbial communities from Kakamega Forest, Kenya - Cu122 P5 (SPAdes) (version 2) | ecosystem: Host-associated > Arthropoda: Insects > Digestive system >... | reverse complement strand
TCTGAAACAAATGAAGATGGAGGCACTCGTACTAGCGGCCCCCCTCTACAGCACACGGAAACAGGCAACTGACCAGACGAAAGTTGGTGTGTCAGCTGATCAGTACATTCATGTCTCGCAAGCGTACAGGCAGGAAGAGAAGTTTGCCCATCAGAACTGCATTAGGGAATGCAGTTCCGATGGGCAAACTTCTCTTCCTTTTCCATACTTTACGAAAAATATCAGGCCGTGCAAAAGTGTGTCCATTGTGTATAGAGTAAAAGAAAAAAGCTCCATCCAGAAGGGGTAAACAGACAACATATAAATGTAAGTAGTGTGACCTTCCATTGTGCCGTGTGGGGTGTTTTTTGGAATACCACGAGCAGCGAAATGTGGAGGTGCAAAATTAGGCGAGTAGGTTATCACATGCATAAATTTATTAGGAATAAGATGAAAAAAGAGTTATCTTTCTGTCTCTTTTAGTTTAATTTTTATGATTTTTTTTTCCTGGAGGGGAGACCTGTTTCTGGTGTGGTACGTAAATTTAAATGCCCGCTGAAAAAAACGCGGTCTTTCTGCCCATGCAGTAGCGCTTTAAACAGGAGCGGCAAAGGGTTAAATAAGGTATAACAGCTGGACATGAGATGTATGCTGAATGTAAGGTTGTTGTCGAGGGAGTATAATTTTTTAGAATGTAGGGTGTATCGAATTGGTGTTGTTTAAACGGCATTCCCGTTCTTCCGTTTTATGAATCCACCAAAAGTGCGGCATAACTTTCGTCCAGAAGTAGAAGGTATTGCAGAGCTACTTTTCATCCGTGACCAGTGCAGTCCTGGACAGATAATCCGTGATCTGTGTTTTACTCTGTGGACGACACTATGAAGATTGTCTTGGCGGTGCATGTGGCGGGTACATGTGCGAATATAGTAAATAAATATTTCTGGCGTTTTGCAAACCAGATTAGAAAAAATCATGACTCTTTAGTAAGTACATGAATTGTGAGCGCTTTTGTTCTTCATAGGTTCTGTCTTTACCTAAAAGTATTTCTTGTACTCAGTGGTTTCGAATACTGGTGGAATAACAGGTGAATTGAAGGTGGTGAAATGTATGATTCTCCAGAAATTTTAGACCGAGTGTAACGGACGAGTGTTTAGCATTCCAGTATCGCATTCCGAAGGTTTGGGACATTGGCGCACCCAAGGTGGCCGGGGGGTGGGGGGTGGGGGGGGGAAAGGACTGGAGCCTGGCCGCCCCAACCCCAAAGCTAAATTTAAAAATCACTGATTTTGTAGACATGATGATATCTAAGGTTTTGCGTGATTTGCTCTTTAGCGTATACCACTGAAATCTGCTTATCACTAGTACAGTGGTGTATGGAAAAATGTAATAAAAACATAAATGACATTTTTTTTTTAAATAAAATTCTGTATAGCATCAAGGTTAGCAGCTCCCCCTCCCCCCCAAAAAATTCTAGGTGCGCCATTGGTTTGGGATTTGACACACGTGGATGGCGCCTGTTAATGGCTTCACAGTCCCCCAGACAGATGTATGGATAGGCCACGATTTCCTTCAGCATTTGCAGTTTGTTAATTACTCATAATCTTATCATTCTGCATCATATAGGCCAAGTTAGTAACAACGTCGTTAAATAAACCACAAATACATGAGCCGAATTGCCAATCATTCCATTGTAATCACAATAAATCTGTAAGAAAATTAGGAAACCATAAGAGAGACTTAACCATTTAAGTGAGTAAGCATTTTAGTTTAGCATTCAGTTTTGTCCATTTTTGTTTATTCATCCTAGTGTGATCATCATACAGAGTGTGTGGTAAAGTAAGTATTGTAAACCAGCTTGTGTTTTAAAATTACAGGCATACAAATGGCCACAGCGCGTGTTTTCTGGCATCCAGCCAACAGGTTCATTACATTTAGGCAATTATTTTGGTGCTGTACAGAAATGGGTTGAGATGCAGAATGCTGGAGAAGATGTGATTTATAGTATTGCAGATTTACATGCAATTACACTTCCTCAAGTAAGTAATATCTTCAACATCCATAAGTTGGTGGTCAGATATTGTTTGCATACTGTTATGTATGTTATTATTATGGAGTACTTCTGTGGATTAAGATAATAGTCAGAGATTGCTACAAAATCTGAAATGTGAAATGTATACTTTATTGTCATAGTTTCTTTTCCCACCCATCAACATGTCTTGTTTACACCTTGAAATGTTATCTACTCCCTGCTCTAGAGCAGTGGTTCTCAAAGCGTGGTCTGTAGATCCCAAGGGATCTGTAACCAGTTCCCAGGGGATTTGTGGGTACATTTCTGTAAAGGCTACTTTGAAATTTACTTATTTGTTTAATTAAATGAATTAAGTTTTATGTTTTGTTTAAAATAATCACAGAGTTTCCTTAATTGGTGATATGTTTATTTCATACGTCTGTTAGAATATCAAATTAAGAAACCCCCTATATGCACAAAGTGAGCAACAGTGAGTTTGAGGTCAATGCATGCAGTGCTTTGTTATGTATGCTGCAAGTATGTATTAATAGCTGTCTGAAATAGTTCTGAGATATAAATTTTTATTTGTGGACACCTGTCATCCAGACACTCTATATTTATGTGAGCAAGTATGTGAAGATCCGTCGCTATTTTTCAAAGCCAAGAGGGGTCCATGAAGAAACATGTTTGGGAAACACATTGCTCTACAGCCTTCTTACTGTCCCCAGAACTGCTTAAATAGATGTAATTGAAGCAAAATGTATACTGCTTGTGAGTTGTAAATATCTGTTTCAGGATCCAAAGCACCTTCACTCAAACATTCTGAAAATTACAGCAACCTTACTGGCTTGTGGTATAGACCCTGACAAGAGTATACTTTTTCAGCAATCGAGAGTAAGTGTATGGTTGAATGCACGTGTGTATGTAGTAATTAACGGAGTGTCTCTCAGATGGGGATGTCAGTTGGATATTGTGAAAAAATCTTTCAAGAACTGAACTATGGTAGTTCAGATAGCAGAATGAATGTTTGTGAACTGAATGACCAGTGTTTGACTTCTGGCAGGTATGTCTCTTCCGTTCCACAACCAGACAGGACAGGGATTGTTTTCATCAGAATTAAAGTGGCTTTGGCACATACATGACGACTGGATTCCATGTTGTACCGAACTTTACCTCCGTTATCTCTAGATGTTTCCATGGTTTATTCATATGGGTAGCAGTAATGCTGTATGTGTAAGAACTGAAAACAAGTGATTAAAGTTTTGCAGGGATTGGAGGGTGTCATTGAATACCTAATGTGCTACCATTATTTTTCTTCCAGAAGTGTGTTTGTTATTGTTTAGATTATTTCACTATAATTTGGTCTGTTCTGTGCATGAGCAGCTACAAATTACTTGTGCCTAATTTTAATTTGTTAAAAAAATGGCAATTGTAATTTCCATTCTGTTGGTATATTTTCATTGTTGTATTACAGTTTTATTTAATACTAATGAGATGATATGGTGGTATCACATGTACTGTACAGAAAAGTATCATACTTAGTAATTTGTATGACAGTGCCAAAAGGCTTTGAATAATTTCTACCCGGCACACTGTAGGGCTGTAATGGGTCCCTGGACATGCTGGGTATGAGGAAATGAAGAGACAGTTCTGTTCAAAAGTTTGTTGGAATGAGCCGTCCTTAAGGGTCAAGGGCAGAGTATAAGAAGAAAGATGAGATGCTGGATTGATAACCAGTATTTAGCAAGGTGGCAAGGTCTTAGCAGTACTCAGAGACAGGCTCGAGTATTGATTTTGGCCCCCAGTCTGGCTGCAGAGACCAGACTTTTGTCCTTTAATAGGACACAATTCAGGGTTTCTATTGGCCTTCTTACTGGACATAATATGCTGAGAAGACATCTTCACTTAATGGGGCTAACCAGTAGTCACTTATGTTGGAGGTGTGGAGCAGAGGATGAAACCTCGGTCCACATCCTCTGTGAGTGAACCTTTGGCTTCGCTCAGACATGTATATCTAGGCTCCTTTTCCTTGGATCCAGAGGACATTAAGAGATTAAATCTGGAGGCAATATGGAACTCTAGCAAAGGAACAGGGCTCCCCTGAACTGGTATCAGATGATGGGGCACAAAGGGCCCATTTTTAAGGCCTAGGTGAATCGGGACCATAAGGGCTCAAAACCAATTGCTAATCAATCAATCAAATGTGAGATAAGGTTTTGTGCTTAAATATGTGAAGTGGTCTTAAATTTGCACATAAGCACCAAACCAGATGACTTTGAACCAGGCTGTGTGGGGCCAAACCAAGGCAATCTTCTTTTTTTTTGGACTTTGTCCTTCTTCTAAATTTTTAAAGAAGCATGACATTTCAGAAACTGGCTCTGTTTCTGTCAGTTAAAGAAGCACCTAACGTGGTGATCCCTTTAGATTGAGCTTTCCTCAGTCACTGTGCACAATAGAAACAGTAAACTGGTTAAGATATGCACCTGAGAATGGACCTGGTCCAAGGAAAGTAACAGGAAAATGGGTATTGAAAAATTAAAAATTGCCTACAAGACACAAAAATAAAACATGGACCAACCCACAAATTATAAACCGTAAAAAGAGCCATGCACTTGAGACTGATCAGATTACAGACACAATACAAAAATATAGAACACACATATTTAAAATACTTAGTACCACTAACACCCTCTGTGGAGAAGATCACAAGTCTTCATGGTTCAAGTAAGTTTATAAATGAAGAAATATAAATATATTATTTAGTCAGTGTGGATCAGAGGGGAATGGCAGCACATCTCACCAGAAGTGACTATGTAGGGTTTTAAGAAGTGATGTATGTCCAATGCAATGGATGAGACTGATATGTGGAATGGCACTGAAGAGGATGGGATGTAAGGAGTGGGTGTGAGGAGTATGAAGGCATTGACTGTGAAGACAGTGTTGCTGATTGCGTGTGTGCCCTTGGGAGGAAAGAGCCCTCATTACTTATCGAATGGAAGGCTGGGTTGGTCCCAGAGCTAGTGCATACATTTTGCAGAAGGGAAAAAGATCTTGTCCTGGCCAGACTGGCACACATCTATAATAATGACAGTAATTACATCATCATTCTTCATGGTTTTCCTGTCTTGGTTCCCATCCTGATTACTGACTTTTTCTTAGTTGTCCTCAGTTTCTTCACTTCACACTGGGCTACAGTCATTTCCTTTCACACTTTCAAAACTATTATTACCATACCATTCAGCACTTCACCTTCAGAGATGAATAAATGTCTTTAAATAAATGAAGTCCATCACTTAGGTCTTTGTAGCATGCGTGCTACAATTCTGTAAGGTTCGAACCAGAATCTCAGTGTAAAGCTGTGTGACTTTTTGCATTTTTCACAATTATATCCAGACAAATACTGAGATATCGACTGAGCCACTTAAATTTCAACATGTATGGGGAAAAAGTTGAAGTGGGAGGCAGAAGTCGGGGAAGTGCAAGATGCTACTAACAAATGTAAAAAGAACATAATACAGTATTTATGTGTGTCCTGTCACTAACAACTAGAATGATATTGCATGTAGAAAAGTAGGGGCATTGCTGTTGACAAACAGAGAGGGACATTACCAACATTTTTGACACACAGACCATCTATTATCTCCCTACTTGTACTTAGATTCTCTGAAGGTAGTAGCAGTGCATTTTGAGCAGTAAATGGCACAGTGGAGTCCTTCACAGGGGTACTGCCATGTCCACATGGAAGAAAGAGAAAAGAACCTCCAGGAAATTGCACTGCTAAATGTTATTTGTACTGTGGTGAAGAGCAGTCTGACTATCTAGCAACCATGGCAATGGAACAATGGGAAAGGTATAGTAGTAGGGACTATTCGGTTTTCACATGCTTTGTCAAAACAGGTTTGACATACACACAGTAATATCTTATGGTGGCACATCTTCATGTTTCTGTTTTGTTTCTACTTCATCATTCATAACCATCCTGTTATCTCATATTCGGTGCTGTGTATCTCTGCAGTTGGTACCATTTTGTTAAGTAAAATAAAACAAACTATGCCTTTCAAAATGTTTTCATTTAATAATTCCTAGTCATTCATATATCTGCACTTAAGGAAACAAAGTAAGTTGGTCTAGACTTATATTCAGGAGATGCTTGTTCAAATTTTGGCTGAGACACCTACTGCTCTTTTCAGTTTTCCCATTCCTTGTAGACAGGTGATGGGACAGTATCTCAAATTAGGCCATGACCAATTCTTTACACATCCTTTTTCGAATTTTATGTTCATGTGATCATGCATCGTAACAAATTTCTTTGTAATAAAACCAACTAGATGCACTAATTGCACTAATTTATTTTGGCATGAAACTCTACATGTTTGGGACAGTTCGCCTGGCCATCATCAGGAGTTTGTTCACTGTACACTCAGCAATGGTGTATGTCATACAGGTTTGTAGACAGCTTTCGAGCCAGTTCCATCCTGGTCCTGCTCGAAAGCTGTCTACAAACCTGTATAACATATACCATTGCTGCGTATACAGTGAATAAACTCCTGATGATGGACAGGCAGACTGTCCAAAACATGTAGAGTTTCATGCCAAAATAAATTTGTGAAATTAGTGCATCTAGTTGGTTTTATTGTAAAGAAACATCCTTTTCCATTCAGCATTCACTGGCCATCCTACCTTTCATTGCTGTATAGGATGAGATACTCATGCCTTCATACAATCAACCATAACTAAAGTAAACAGTATAAGAACATCTGCTTTCAGGTACCTGAACATACTCAGCTGTGCTGGGTACTTGGGTGCCTTAGTACCATGCCAAGGCTTGCACACATACCAACATACAAAGAGAAGTCTGCGAAGGTGAAAGAAGTACCTTTGGGGTTATATGTTTACCCAGTTTTACAGGCTGCTGATATATTACTGTATAGGTAAGTGTTGTACATTTCAGAAAGGAGGATTCTTCATGAATTATTTTTAGTTTTAAATGCTCTTGTTTGCCTTCTGCAGAGTTTTACAATTAATATATTGCTGGTCATAAACTCCTGAGCCAGATAAATCCATTCAGTACCATTAATCCTATTGAATACTATCATCCCTTCTATGCCTAGGTTTTCCAAATGGTCTGTTTCTTTCAGGTGTCCCTGTATGAAGTTCTCTCTTATACATGTCACATGCTGCCTCCATTTCATCCTGCATGATTTGATCATCCTAACATATTTGGTGAGGAGTACACATCATCAAGCTCTGTGTGATGCAGTTTTCTCTAGCCTCCTGCTATTTCATCAGATACACCCATTTCTAACTAACTTACACCATTACACCATGCAGTAGAGTCCTTGAGAAGCTGACAGGTTTTCATCTAGTCAAGAAATTGCCAGCATTTTATGGAACCCGAAGGTTCATTACCGCAATTACAAGAGCCTGCCATCTGTCCCTATCCTGAGCCAGATCAATCCATTTCATGCCCCCCCATCTCACTTCTTGAAGATCTTTTTAATAGTATCCTCCCATCTACCCCTGGATCTTCTAAGTGGTCTCTTTCCCTCAGGTATCTCCACCAAAACTTTACCCATACACCCATATAAAACTAAGGCAGAATTATGTTTCTGTACATTTTATCTGCGTGCTTTTACAGGGCCATGGGACGGCAAATATTTGGTACTGAATGCTTGCAGATGTTCCCAAACTTAATGTCTTCATGAATATAATTTGATTTGTTAGTGTAATTCCAAAATATTTGAACTCTGCCACACTTCAAAGGAAGAATGTGGCAGAGTTCGTGTTAAATGGATTCCTGTCACCATAGCTTAGCACATCCTCAGGTTGCAAGTAGACTGCCTCCACATGTTGAGGTTAGCTGTGAATATACTGAATAAGTACCAGCTTAGGGGCGGGGCAGGGGGGCCAACTACTCTTCATAAAAAATCGATATGTTTCATGGGGTGCTCATTACATTTTAATACGTATATTTGATCCAAATAATAAAAAATTTAAATATCCATTCCCTTTGGTCAGTAAAACTAATCATTATGTGATCCCATTATTTAACTATCAGACCAACTTTGAAAATATGTTGCTCACCATTATACAAATGTTTGAAAGAGATGAAGAGCCTTAAAATTCACAACATATTCATAAAGATTTATATGTATAATCAAATATTGAACAGAAGTTGTGTCAGTTATTCAGGCAATCAGATAATTTAATTGTGATGGTTAACACTGGCATATTGTGGTAAATTGCATCTTCTGCCCTTAGAGCAACCCAAGTTCCAGTGGGAGAAGACCAGACACACCATCTGGAATTAGTGCAGCATTTAGCCAAAATTTTTAACAATCGTTATGGACACACCTTCCCTGTACCAAAAGCAGTGATGGCAGGTAATGTCATCATATTTACCGAAATATACCACGTATGTTATTCTACTGACAAAATATCAAAGGTAGTTTTCAATTTGTTGCTTCTTGGGTCTTTGTAAGATGATTAGGATCCTTTACGCACTGATAAATGTAATAAATCAATTTTGTGTAATATTTGGACTAGCCTTCAATGTTGGCAGTCTAAATTGCTGTAAGACTAATTCTTCTCCATTTCTAAAGGAACTGAAAGTGGAGGTACATTGTGCAGTGCATTACATAAGAACTTCTGTCTTCCCACAATGCATTCATGACCACCTTCAGAAGCATGTTGTACAAGATAATGATTTCACATAATACACAGAATGAGGTGCCATATGTTTTTAAGTATGCGAATTTTTTTTAAGAACTTGCTGATATTACATAAGCAGTTATGATCAGTTTTTTAAGTCTTACGTTTTTTATTTTAGATTCTTCAGTTAGCAGACTGAAGAGTTTGCGAGATCCATCCAAAAAAATGTCAAAATCTGAACAAGATCCCAAAAGTCGCATAGAAATCACAGATACACGTGATGAGATACTGGAAAAGTGTAAGAAAGCTATGACAGATTTCACTTCTGAAGTTACATTTGATCCAGAAAATCGTCCTGGAGTTGCCAACCTAATAACAATCCATTCTCTGTTTACTGGGCTGGATCCAGCAGAGATCTGTGCACAGAGCATAGATCTGGATACTGGCAGGTAAAACATCTTTATTCAGGATAGCTTCTTTGAAGTGAAGGTTTTTGTGGCAGTTGTTCAGCATTATTTACAGATTGTTGGGGTCAGTCTTAGAAATGGACCTTCCACAGCATTAATACCTGATTCCATGAAGCAGAATCCTTTTTGAGATTCTTAGTTCTATTTAATTTAATTCCTGATAAATTATACAAGCCTAGGTAGCTATGGGGATTTTGATACTGAAACAAATAATTTTTATTTTGTAGTGTTTGTTATGAGCATTTTACTTTTGTTCATAATTGACACAGTTGACAGTGAGGCATGTTTTTTGAGACTTCCCACCCATACTCTGCTGTCAATGCACTGGACCATAATCTGAGCAAATTGAATCTGGTCCACAACCCATCTTATTTTCTTAACCTTTATGGGTCACAATGCACAATATCTGTTAGAGTTGTGTGAGAAAAAAAAAATACTGCCAAATCCATTTAGAGAACTTCCCACGATCTTAGTTCAGTATTGTTAAAATACTGGATTTGACTGTTTCCACATCCTACAGATACCCAACTGTGGAAATGAGCCATTTAAAAATATCATCCCACCTATGCATAGGTCTTCCCAGCTCTGAAGTCTGAACTGCTCATCTCCTTCATGCAAGCTACATGGCCTGCATTTCTTCTGTTGAGGCTTTGAAAGGTGACTGTTGTAATTGACAGGCAGCTCACATCTCATGAAACCCACAATGCACTTAGAAAAATAACAGCTGCCATAATGAATGGGAGTAATTTATGTGGCTGAAGGGGTGAAATGTTGAGAGTTTTGTTGTCATAAGTACTACATTTTTTCAGGTGCATACAGTAATACTAAAAGTCCTGAAGTTCATGATAATTTTCTCTTACCAAAGAATGAGTGTCATTAAAGTTCACTGACTTTTTATTTACAGATATAAACTTGTTGTGGCTGAAGTTATTCATGAAAAGTTGGAACCCCTTCAACAGAAGGTGCAAGAATATATGTCAGAACCACAATATATAGAACAAGTTTTAGATAAAGGATCAGAAAGAGCATCAGTAATAGCACAACAGACATGGCAAGATGTGAAAATAAGAGTAGGACTTGAACTTAATGAAAGTGTATATGAAAATTGTCAGCTGCCCAAGAAAAGGGTCCTATGAAGTTAGGAATAAACGCGTGAATCCAGTGTATAGAACTACAGAATTTAAAGATTCACTGTACTTTACACAGGGTGATTCATGACTTGTGGACATTACTGTAGGAGATGATATCCTGGGTCTTTGTGATCAAAGAGATTAATATCAGTATGGGTCCTATTCTCAATGGTTACAGAGATACGAGTGTTTGTAATTGCCATAAACACCCCCCTGTGAATCACACATTGCAATTCACACTACACAACCTTAAACCAGCAGGAATGGGAACTGTGAGTGAAAGTTGCAACTTGCAACTTGTGCTGTTCACAACCGAGTGGCAGTGTGAGTTTGGGTTGGCAGTGGCATTTTCAAAAACCTGTTTAAAGCGTGGGCCAGTGTAAACTGAAGACAATTTCTTGATGTCAAGTGAATTTATTAATTGTGCTTGTTTATTATTTTGTTCCATTTATTTTAAGTAATCCTTACCCTCTATTCTAAGTGTCAAGTGGCCGCAACTCCTTAACCACCCAAAATTGGACACATTTTTATATGAACCGTTTGATCGTAAAAACCTAGGAAATCATCTTCTGCAGTCATGTCCATAAGTCATGAATCACCCTGCATTTGCAGACCGACTGACTGACTGTTAATAACTGCTAAGTTACAGCATATTTAACATCACCTACAAGCCAACTTAGGATGTAAAACCTATATCACCTACCCATAATTATTCCCTGATTATGAAGATCTACATGGCTGAATCCTTTCTACACTTTATCCTAGCCTCTTCACAAGATATTTCCAGTTCCCC
>Ga0209629_10003749_pt1 | contig 11028 bp, 6 predicted proteins | sample TergutCu122P5_FD_187286 | JGI IMG/M metagenome (GOLD analysis project Ga0209629, IMG submission 187286) | Cubitermes ugandensis P5 segment gut microbial communities from Kakamega Forest, Kenya - Cu122 P5 (SPAdes) (version 2) | ecosystem: Host-associated > Arthropoda: Insects > Digestive system >... | reverse complement strand
CGTTTTCGCTGCAGTAAACCTCAGTCCTCTTCCAGCAGGCGGCGGTTCAAGTTGCGCTTGCCCTTGGCGATATTGCTGGAAACTGTGCCGATCTGTACGTGCAGGAGCTCGGCAATCTGACGATAGTTGAGGGCTCCAAAGTAATACAGTAAGAGCGGTACCCGCTGGGCGGGAGGCAGACTCTGAATGTGAAAGAGCAGCACGGCATGGGCCTGATTGCGAGCAAAACTGGCTTCCGGAATCTGACTCTCGTCCTGCTCCATCAAACCATCCACCCAACCGTCCGGAGCCGAGATGTCCACCATCACTTCCCGGGCCTGCCGACTACGGCTCTGGTGGTTACAGCGGTTGCAGGTGCGAGTAATGATCTGATCCAGCCAGGCTGTAAAAGCAGCCGGATTCTTCAACTGGGTGATGCCGGTGATCATCTGCTCGCTGACCTCCTGGGCAATGTCTTCCACCTGGCTGGCATCGTCCAGCCGCAGCGAGCAGTTCACCAGAATCATTTTTTGAAAACGGGTGGCCAGAGCTTCCAGAGCGGCTGGATTGCCGGAGCTGGCGCTGCGAATCAGATTGTTCAAATCAGCGGTGGCCATGGCTTCAGCTGATCCTTAGAGTATCATCATGGTAATTCCCAGGTACAACACCAGGACCAGGGCAAACAGTAGCAGGGGGTTGGTAAAAGCCACCCGGAAGGGATGGGGCTGCGGTTCCCAGCTGGCCGCCGGCAAGGTAAGCGCCCCGGTGTCTTTGCTGGCCGGTTGGGGCCCAGACCCCTGGGGTGGGCCGGCCGGCGCCGATGGCGCCCAGGCCACAGGTTGAGCTGTGGGGTTCCAACTGGCTGGTGGCGGCGAGCTGACCATTGGCGGCGCTCCCCACGTTGGAGGCGTCGGCTGTTCACCGGCCGCCGGCGCCAGTGGCGCCCCCCCAGCCATAGCCGGAGGTTGGTTGGACGGATACGGCTGGCTGGCACTGTTGGCCAAGCTCCCCGCAAACAGCATTTGCTGAGGATAGGGCGCCGGAAAGGCCGGCAACGGCTGCACCAGCCCCAAAATATAAAACATGCTGGTCGGACGGTGTTGTTCAATCTCTGCGCCCAGTCGCCGCCGATTCAAAGCCAAGATAATGATAGAGCCGGTCAGGGCCAGTACAAACAACATTAAGATGATCACTCCCATGATCACTACGCTGGTTGTGTCCGTCGTATTAGTAACCAGACTCATGGCCACACTGAAGCCATTGTTCAGGATATGCAGGGCCATGGACCATTTAATGGAATACCGCTGAGCAATATAGGCCAGTAAAATACCCAGGAAGAAAGCAAAGACCGCCTGAAATAGAATGATGTGATAGATGGCAAATAGCAATGACGACAGCACAATCGCAAAATTTACCCCATAGCGTTCCAGCGATCGCAGAATCGCCCCGCGAAAAATGATTTCCTCCACAATCGGACCGATCAGCACGATATACAGAATGCCGGTAACGTTCAGCAGGGCATCAATACTGCTTTCGTAGGTACCCGTCAGGGACATGCCAATCAGGTTCAGCAGCGGCTCAATGATCATAGCCAGAAAACTGGTGCAGGCCTGGACACCAAACATCAGCACCAGTACCAGGAAGAGGTCGCTCAGCTTGATTCGCCGATTGACGTGCGTTAAATCTGTGGTCAGCAACCGCTTGCCGCGCAGGATGAACATCAACAGGGCGCCGGCGATAATGCCCACGATCATGGACGCCCCCAACGAGCGAGTGATCGCCGCTTGGATCAGCGGCATGAAGGTATTGGCGGAGGGCGTCTGCCCGTTGGCCACCGTCTGCTGCATTAACTGGAAAAACGCCGGATCGGCCATCGTGTAGACCACTGCCACCAGTATGCTGGCAATCGTGTTGAGGGCATAGAAACCAAACATCACCAACACGATCTTCAAAATCTGAAAACTCAGATTCCGGTAGTACAGTTTTTTAACATCCGGCATGGATTTCCTCTTTCCCCAACCCTCAGCGCTAACGGCCTGTTGTTTTTAGTTTAGCGAAAACCGCCGACGCAGGCAGCCCGGACTTTGTCATCCCGAGCGCCCTATTGTCATCCTGAGGCGCAGCTTTGTCATCCTGAGGCGCAGCCGAAGGATCTTCAGGATTCTTCACTGCGTTCAGAATGACACGATGGATTCTTCACTGCGTTCAGAATGACAGTGGGGGCGTTCAGAATGACAGTGGAGACCTTCAGAATGACAGGAAGTCTGCATTCAGAAGGACGGTGAAGCCGCTACTCGCTGCGCAACGCTTCCACGGGGTCGCGGCGGGAGGCCGCCGCCGATGGGATAATCCCGGCTACCAGCGAGAGAAGGCAACTGATCCCAATCAGAATCAGAGCGGGTACCAGCGGCAATTGGGCGATGTCCCGCACACCCTGCCAGTTGTAGACAATGATGTTGGCTGGAATGCTGAGCAGCAGCGTCGCACTGATGCCAATAATCCCGGCCACCAGACCAATCAGCAGGGTCTCGGAGTTAAAGACTTTGGCAATATCCCCTTTGCTGGCGCCAATCGAGCGCAGAATGCCAATTTCCTTCTTGCGCTCCAGCACCGAGATATAGGTAACGATGCCAATCATAATGCTGGAAACTACCAGCGAAATAGCCACAAAGGCAATCAACACATAGCTGATCATATTCACAATATCGGTCACTGAACTCATCAAGGCTCCGACAATGTCGGTATAGACCACGACTTTATCCGGCTCGCTGCTATCCTTCATCCGCTGGTTGTAGCCATTCAAAATGTCCAGCACCGACTGTTTGCTGACAAAATCCTTGGGATAGATGGAGATCTGCGAGGGATTAGTCGGGTCGGCATAGCCCAACAGCTTCAGGTTGCCATCCAGGCTCTTGGTCTGGCGGTTCATCATGGACATCATCAAGGCCGCCAGATCATCCTGGCTCAGATTGAACTTAAAAGCCTGGGCAAAAGTCGCCGGATCAATATTCATGGCGGAAGACAGATTGCTGCTGAGCTGGCCCATGGCGGTGGAAAGGCCGCTGGCTAACTGGGCTTGCAACGCTGTCATGAACTGCATCATATAGGCGGTCATGGCCTGTTGCAGATAGGCGCTGAGCTGGGCGGACAGGGCATTTAAAAATGGCGTCAGGTCAACATTCTGCGCAAAGCTGCTCTGCACCGCCGCGGCCACCGTGGGATCGGACAGCCAGGTTGTAAAGTCCGCGGCCACTGTCGTGGTCAGGCTGTCGATAGTGATATTGCTGTCGCTCAGATAGCTGCTGACGGAATTGGTGAGGGCGGTCATTAGTAAATTACTGTCCACGGAGCTACCGATCACTCCTAGCAGCACATCACCGTTGGTCAGAGTGGTGTCGGTAACCGCGGGAAACCACAGGGTGGTGTAGGGTTGGGCCATCCAGAGCTGCAGAGCCGCCGCGTAGGTAGTGGTGTCAGCGACGTTAAAGCCCGGAGCGTTCAAGGGCGCCCAGGCCAGAAAATCCGTCATAGCCGCCGAGGTCAGCGCACTGACCGTCGTAGCGTCGATGGCTGGCGCGATTTCTGCCATCAGGACAGCGGCGTTTGTCACCGCCGGGTCGGCGCTGCTGGGCTGTCCCAGCCAGGTTTGATAACCTGCGGCCAGCTGGTTTACCTGGGTGGCCAGATCGGGCATGCGGTCGGTTAAATAGCTGGTCAACACGGAAGTCGCAAAATTGGTCAGGCCGGCCATGGGCAGGGTGCTGAGGTCCAGATGAGCCAGCACGCTGGCCAGGTCAATACTGGGCATGGCCGGCAGGCTGGTCAAAAGCGAGGTCGGATCAATCAGATTGCTGAAATTAATAGAGCCCATGGAGCTGCTGTCCAGGTTAAAAGCACTGCTCAGACCACTGGTATCGATAGTCAACAGCTTACTCATGTCAAAATTGCTCTGACCCTGGCTCTGGTTGGCTTCTTCAAATGTCTTGCCGGTAAAAACGTCCACCCCTGGATTGTCCAGCTGTTTTTGGACGAGCGGATCGGCGGCGGATTGCTGCATCAGGTAGCTGATCAACTGCGGCGTGTAATTCACGCCGGTGGACAGCGGCGAAAGCGTACTGTCGGGAGCCGGTCCCACCACGCCCACGATGTGCAGTGGTTCGGCATGGGCAACCAGATTGCTCATATAGGTAGTATCATCGCGGCGGTCCACATAGACGTCGTAGTTGCTGTCATAGCTGTAATATTCGGCAGCTGGCACCAGGCGGAGATCCACATTCATAAATTCCTGAAAGCTGAAACTCTGATTATTGGCCGGCAGCACAACCTCTTTCTGGTTGGAGAAGTCATCGATCATCTGCTGTAGAATCGCTGGATCCCGCAATCCCAGTGTATATAGCGTGTAATCGCTGACCCGATAATTATTGCCCAGCACCAAAACGCATTCGTTATAGGCCTCCGGCCAACGCCCGGCCAATACGTCGTACTGGTTTTCGTAGAGCGAAGAATCGTTGGGCAGCTGGCTGAAGACACTCATCGTCATCCCCAGACTGAAAGAAGACTGCAGGGTGCTGGACATGCCGCCGGAAGCTGAGGCCTGCATCCGGGAAATCAGGCCGGGGTTGGCCTGATAGACGCCGGAGCTGGTGTTGCCCAGGTAAATCTGCGGCGTTAAGTCATAGCTGTATTCGATGGCGTTGACATATTGAGCGATCTGGCTCTGACTGTCGTCGTCCAAAAATTGCTTTAAGGAGGCCAGATCATTGGTTGAGACGGAACTGAAGAGATTGGAAAGCATACTGACTTCCCGGACATGACCGGCCGGTACGGTGGCACTGCCGGTAGTACCGGTAGTGCCAGTAGTGCCGGTACTGCTGGTGTCCGTCGAGCCGCTGCTGGTGGAGTCGCTGCTGGCGCTGCTGTCGGTGGTACCCGAATCCACCATCAGCGCGGTCAGGTCGATGCCGCTGCGGCTGATGGTCAGGGGATATTGAGAAAGCGTTTCTTCCTCCACATTGGCGATGTAGGCGTTTACCCCGTTGGCCACCGACAGGATGGCGGCAATGCCGATGATGCCGATGGATCCGGCTAAGGCCGTCATGATGGTGCGGCCCTTTTTGGTCAGCAGGTTGGACAGCGAGAGCGAAAGCGAGGTTAAAAAACTCATGGCCGTACGATGAATATCCTTGCCGGAGCTGGTGACAGTGGCCGGAGCGTAGGGATTGCTGTCCGAAACCACCCGTCCATCCGAGAGGTTAACTATGCGGTTGGCATAGTTGTCCGCCAGCTCGGCGTTATGGGTCACCATGATGACCAGGCGATCGTTGGCCACCTTTTTCAGGATGTCCATGACCTGCAGACTGGTTTTGGAATCCAGAGCACCAGTGGGTTCGTCAGCCAGCAGAATGTCTGGATTGTTGACCAGAGCCCGGGCAATGGCTACCCGCTGCATCTGCCCACCGGAAAGCTGACTGGGTTTTTTGTTGATGTGCTCGGTCAAGCCCACATCGGCCAGCACCCGTTTGGCTCGCCGCTGCCGCTCCGATTTGTGCACGCCGGAAAGCGTCAGAGCCAGCTCCACGTTGGCTAAAACAGTCTGATGGGGAATCAGGTTGTAGCTTTGAAAAACAAAGCCGATGCGGTTATTGCGATAGGTATCCCAATCCCGATCGCGGTATTTTTGGGTGGAGATGCCATCGATCACCAGATCGCCGGCGTCCGGATGATCCAGACCGCCGATAATATTCAGCAGCGTAGTCTTGCCCGAACCGGAGGGGCCCAGGATAGCCGCAAATTCGTTTTCCCGAAAAGTGACGGACAGCCCGTCCAGGGCCCGCTGTTCAAAGCCCGCGGTCTTGTAGGATTTGGTCACGTCTTTCAGTTGGAGCATCCGACACCTTTTCCACTTAATTCGGCAAAATCGCTGGTTAAGCCCTTCTTCAGGCTTAAACCAGGATATCAGGCACCCGCTTTGCTCGCCAATCATCCGCTTCAGCCAACCTATAACAGGTCAGCATACACCAATCAGTCATCAGAGGAATGGGGGCAGGCTGTCAGCTCGTCAACGTTTGATGCTGGCTGGTTTACCCTAGCCGGCATCCAGCGGCCAGCGACAGTCATCGAATGGTTACACCAACCAGAACGGCAACCATCGCCCGGTTGTGCGAAAATAAAACGTTAGCATTGTCGGAGGGTCTGTCCACCAAAGACCACCAGACACCCCAGGCTGGGAGCGAGGCTGAGCCTGGCAGCGGGGTATTTCCATCAGCAGTAGAGAAGGTTTGCATGCGAAAAATTGCTCACAATCTGACAGCTGTCCTGACCTGTCTGGTATTGATGTCCGGAACAGCCCTGGTCAACTGGTCTTGCTCCACACCGGTGGAAACTCCCAGCGTGGACCTGACGGCGGTGGCTGCCACAGCCGACGGCCAAGACATTCTGGAAGCTGATGTGACAGCGACAGTTAATGTTTTACGTACGGACACTACCACCAAGCAATTGGTCAGCGACGATGATTGGGCCAACCTGCTGTTATCGGCCGGTTACACCGCGGACAGTATCCGGGAGTATGTGATCCGCCAGATGTTTGCGCTGCCGATCCTGGTGCTGAACGACGCCGCCGCTAAAGGCATCACGCCGGATGAAACCGCCATTGATAACCAGATCAGCGAACAGAAAACCAACTACAGCGATGAGGCCAGCTGGATCACTTTTTTAAACTCCCTGGGCTTTGCCACCGAAGCGGCTTATCGGACTTTTTTGGAGGCCAATAACATTATCCAGCCGCTTTTAACCGCCCTGTATCCGGATGCCACGCCCACCGAGGCGGAAATCGATGATTACCTGACAGCCAATTCTCAATATCTGGCTGGTAGACGCTCCAGTGCCATTGTGGTGGACATTACCACTGATGTTACAGCCGAAACTGCTCAGGCCCAGGTGCAGGCGGCTTTGGACCGGGTTAACGCTGGCGAGGATTTTGGCGCGGTCGCTGATGAGGTGAACAACTCCACCTCCATCACCACGGGGGCGGGTGGCGACGTGGGTTGGGCCCAGTTGCTCTCCACGCTGCCTTCCGAATACACCCTGGTCTTAAACGGCCTGAATGTCGGCGATGTCTCCAGTCTGGTCGCCACCAGCACCGCAGTCTTTGTGGTCAAATGTACCGACGAGTACACTCTGCCGGCCGACGGCAGTTTTGACGTCACCACAGTGCCTCAGGATCTGCGGGATCAGATCGCGACCTTTATTGCTGCCAATATCTCCAGCATCCGGTCGGATAATTACTTCCAGGGTTTGATTGACTCGGACCGCATCACCATTAACCCGATGCCGGATGGCCTGCCCTACTACATCGATCTGACGCTGGTCAGTACCGACGTGGTAGTGGGCGATGGCGCGGAAGCTCAAACCGGCGATACTGTGTCGGTGACCTACGTTGGTACGCTGGCCGACGGCACGGTTTTTGACAGCTCTGACGACCACGGCGGATCCTTTGAATTTGTATTGGGACAGGGTTCGGTCATCCGGGGCTGGGACCAGGGCGTAGTCGGCATGAAAGTCGGCGGTCAGCGCACCCTGGTGATCCCGCCGGCTCTGGGTTACGGTAGCGCCGGCAGTGGCAGTATTCCCGGCGGCGCTTATCTGACTTTTCAGATTACTCTGCTGGCGGTCACGCCGCCCGCCGACACCAACACCGATAATAACCCTGGCAGCGATCAGCAGGAAAGCAACAGCCAGAGCACTCCCACCGACAGCAGCAGCACTCCGGACAGCACAACCCCCACGACTACGCAATAACCGCCATCGCGGCAAAATACCTGGTAATCTGATTGTCACCATCATCGAAAGCAGGTTAGGAGATCATGGCACAGGAATTATTAATGGGTAACCAGGCCATGGGTCTGGGAGCATTGCGCTCTGGCGTCAACCTGGTCAGCGGTTATCCCGGTACTCCCTCTACAGAATGCCTGGAGTATATCGCGGCCGAGGCCAAGCGCAATGATCTGGCCAGCCGGGGGCTGCATGTGGAATGGTCCACCAACGAAAAGGCCGCTTTGGAAATTGCCGCCGGCGCGGCGTTGGCCGGCGGTCGGGCTCTGGCCACCATGAAGCAGGTTGGCCTGAACGTGGCCATGGACGCCATGATGAGTTTGCCCTACCTGGGTTTTGGCGGTCTGGTGCTGCTGGTAGCCGACGATCCCGGTCCTTTTTCCTCCCAAACTGAGCAGGATACCCGCCAGGTAGCGGAGTTCATCAAAGAGCCGTTGTTGGATCCCAGCACCCCGGAAGAAGCCGAGGCCATGATGCGCCAGGCCTTTGAGCTCAGCGAAACCTACCACACACCGGTCATTGTGCGCTCCGTCACCCGCATCAGCCATGGCGCGGTGTCCATGGAGGCCGCCTACGACTACCAACCCCACCCGATCAGCGGCTTTGTGCCTTCCGCCCAATGGGTGGTGCTGCCCGGTCGGGCTTTTGCCGGCCACAATGAGATTGCCGCCCGCCTGCGGGAACTGACGGTCGCCAGCTCCACCAGCTCCTTTAACAGCCTAGAACAGACCGGTCTTTCCGCGGCGCCAGCCCATCTGGGAGTGGCGGCCGGCGGCCTGTCCTGGGCCTACCTGAAGGATGTCCTGCAGCAAATCGGTTATCAGGGCAGCCTGCGGCTTTTAAAGGTCGGCCAGCCCATGCCTTTTCCGGAGAGCCTGGCCACGGAGTTTCTGCGTGGCCTGGACGAGGTGATTGTTTTTGAAGAGTTGGAGCCGGTTATTGAGCGGCAACTGCTCCAGCTGGCTGGCCGCGAGCATCTGCCGGTGCGCATTAGCGGTCACCTGACCGCTACCACCAAAGTGGCTGGTGAAAATTCCACGGCCCAGATCGCCGGACACCTGCTGGATTTTCTTTCGGTAGCCGGATCTGGCCGTCTGACACCAGCGGCACCAACCGACGCCACCCCAGCCTTGCCGGCCCGACCGCCGATCCTCTGTGCCGGCTGCCCGCATCGCGCCTCCTTCTACGCCGTCAAACAGGCCTTAAAGGGCCGGCCGGCCACCTTCAGCGCCGACATTGGCTGTTACACCCTGGGCAACGCCGTGCCTCTGGAAATGGTGCAGACCTGCGTTTGCATGGGCGGCGGGTTTACTGTGCCCCAAGGTCTGGCCTGGGCCGAGCCTAACAGTAAACACATCGGCTTTGTGGGTGATTCTACCTTTTTTGCCAGCAGTGTGACCGGTTTGATGAGCGCTGTCTACAACCAGGCCGACGTGACATTGATAGTCTTGAACAACTCCATTACCGCCATGACCGGCGGTCAACCACATCCCGGTACCGGCCAACGCATGGCCGCCACTCCCGGCCCGAATCAGGCCATCTCGATTACCGCCTTGATGCAGGCCGTTGGCGTGGGCTGTGTTTTGGAGGCCGATCCTCTGGATCTGTCCAAAGCCATTGCCACAGTCCAGCAGGCTGTGGATTATCCCGGCGTCAGCTGCATTGTATTTTCCTCTCCCTGCATCAACCTGATTCCCAAGGCCACCGCGCTGGTTGTGGATCCGCAAAAATGCACAAATTGCCAGCGCTGCATCCGCCAGTTGGGCTGTCCGGCTCTGGTACCCGGCTCGGCGCAAATGCAGATCGACAGCAACGCCTGCAATGCCTGCGGCCTGTGCGCGCAGGTCTGTCCGGCCCAGGCGATCGGAGGAAAATAATGGCCATGAACATTGTGATTGTCGGCGTCGGTGGTCAGGGCACCATCCTGGCCTCCAAACTGTTGGCTCAGGCGGCTATCTCCGAAGGTCTGATGGTGCGCACCGCTGAGACCATCGGCATGGCCCAGCGCGGCGGCAGCGTGTTGGGTTACCTGAAGATCTTTAGCCCAGATGACCCCGAGGCCCCGCTGGCGCCGTTGGTCGGGCCCGGCCAGGCCGATCTGCTGTTGGCCTTTGAGCCGGCGGAAGCCGCCCGCAATCGTCAATTGCTGAAACCTGGCGGTTGCTTGATCTGTTCCAGCCAGCCGATTATTCCCGTGCAGTCCCAGCTCAGCAAAGCGGCGGACCAAGTCTACGACATGGACCGAATTCTGAGCTGGTTGCAAGCGGAGGCCGCGGCGCCCAGTGGCTTTACTCTGAGAATTGTGGATACCCAAAGCCTCTGCACTCAAATGGGTACCAATCGTGTGTTGAATGTCCTGCTGGTGGGTGTGGCGCTGGGCACCGGTCGGCTACCGGTCCAGACCGCCAGTCTGCAACAGGCCCTGAAACAGCTGGTACCGGAGCGGTTTGCAGCTCTGAACGACCAGGCGCTGGCACTGGGCCAACAAATTGGTCAGGCCCCGGAGGGAGAGAATCATGAAGGATGAGCAGTGGGATCAGATTACCTCATTACTGGCACGCATCAAGGATATCAGCCCGTTTTACGCTCGGAAATACGCCGATATTGAGCCTCGTGACGTGCATAGCCTGGCAGATTTTCAGCAGCTGCCGTTTACGGTGAAGGATGACCTGCGCGACGCCTATCCGCTGGGTCTGGCCGCGGTGCCAACTTCGGATATTGTGCGCATCCACTCCTCCAGCGGCACCACCGGCGTCCCGGTGATCATTCCCTACACCGCCCAGGATGTGGCGGACTGGGCCTTGATGTTCAAACGCTGTTATGAGTATGCCGGCATTACCCGCGACGACATCATTCAGATTACGCCGGGCTATGGCCTCTGGACGGCTGGCATCGGCTTTCAGGCCGGGGCGGAACTGCTGGGGGCCATGGCCATTCCGATGGGCCCGGGTAACACGGACAAACAGGTCCAGATGCTGATCGACCTGGGCACCACGGTGCTCGGCGCCACCTCCTCCTATGCGCTGTTGCTGGCGGAGACCATCACAGAGCGGGGCATTCTGGACCAGATCAAATTAAAGCGCGGTGTGATTGGCTCGGAACGCTGGGGTGACAAGATGCGGGCGCGGATTGCCGCCGAACTGGGAGTCCAGCTCTTTGATATCTATGGTCTGACGGAAGTTTACGGACCGGGCATCGGCATTAATTGCGAATATCAGA
>Ga0209629_10003748_pt1 | contig 11030 bp, 11 predicted proteins | sample TergutCu122P5_FD_187286 | JGI IMG/M metagenome (GOLD analysis project Ga0209629, IMG submission 187286) | Cubitermes ugandensis P5 segment gut microbial communities from Kakamega Forest, Kenya - Cu122 P5 (SPAdes) (version 2) | ecosystem: Host-associated > Arthropoda: Insects > Digestive system... | reverse complement strand
TATATATGTGTGGCATACATATATATATATATATGTATGCCATGTATGCGTAGAAACATCTGGCTATTTCAAGTATGATCCAAGAGGCTCTAGTCAATGTGCTGTGTCGTCTTGTTTCTTGTCCGGCGGTGTTGTGTGCTTAACACAACGCTTCTTCAAATTTGTCGATACATTCCCTCATATTTTTGTATTTTGTTTTTTTTTCTGTTCATAAATATAGCTGTCTTCTGCTCTGCTGTCTTTGGTTCTGTGCCCCGAAATCTCTCTTTGCTTTTCAAGTTATGGCATTTTTTCTATGTGTCACCAGTACGTTCCCCTGCTTACAGATATCTTCTTATCCCTACTCAGGGCCCATATCCACCACTTCCCAACACATTTGCCCCTCCTGACGTCGACTACCCCTGTTTGTGTACCCTCATCCACACGGTCTTGTTATCGGCCACCATTGGCACTTGCCCGCTTTCCAGCCTGTACCCATTGGGTAGGAAGCTGGCTGGACTTCCCACAGACGGTCGTGAATCGGTGGCGAAGAGAAAAACATCTTCCTCGCAGAGAATTGAACTCCGTAGCGTGATGACTGTGTGCACTACCTGCTCTAGAGAATTCGCTGCAGCTGGTCAGATTCCGTCAAGGTGTAACTTGCATCAGTGTGGTGGTATCAGGCTTCCGCCGCCGTGTGACTGAGACCCTTGCTCTTCTTGGATGTTACGCAGCGTAGATCAGTATTAGTTATCGGCCGTTTTGGGACAACCTATCGCCCCCATATTCTTCTCGGACTGCTTGACCCTTGAAAATAGGGCCGATAGGTTGTCCCGAAACGTCAGTAACTACCTACAAATCTACGCTGCGTGACATTGCAGAAGAGGAAAGATCTGACTTGCGGACATTATTTGCTGAATAAACTAACCTTAATTACATTTACGCTTGAAGTGGACCTGGGCATATGTCGTGTGCTACACATTACGCCAATGGTTGAAATGAGGTAAAGCTCCCTGCGTTCTGAATCTTCATATTGCATGGACGTTAATGGTAAGTTCGGCCCGATTTATCCTACAGCGAAAGACCCCGGAGTATCCATTAAATGGGTGATTGTATGGGTCCCGAAGTCGGTCCGGGTACGAACCCATAACAGTCAACTGTCCTGCTGATCCAGCCAGCCGGTCATGTTTAGGACCAGACTAGTGACAGTCCTTCACTACCGGCAGTTCAGTATTTATTTTCCCGGACACAGTCCCTTCTCCTATGTGGAATCTCCGACATCGGCCGTTGCTTTCTGCTTTTGAAGCGCTGTAAGGCACTAGATATGTATCTGAACAAGGCTTGCTCAGCTGTCGAGATTATATCGGTTTTGCATGATGCATCGCCGTATCAGACCGACACACATCTCATCGGCCTGTCTGTCTGTCTGTCTGTCGGTGAAAGGGGCGGGTCATGTTACCTGTAATTAGAGCTGCTCTCCATAACCCAACCCTGCTGCAGCTGAACTCTTTTCAACCCATTGCAATAGCTCGAATATTCGTGTAGCTGCGTATTGTTCGTTCCATATAAGCCGCCCGGCCCATTTTAGCACTCGCAACCGTCAGACTGGATCGTATTGTACCGTGTCGTCGATCTCTGTTTTGAAATGACGGAGGATCTTGTTTTTGCAGATCGTGTGATCTGTATGAAGCAGCAGCTACTTGATTCCCTTCACGAGAATGCGTCGATCTACTTAACCTACGTTATCAACTTCCCAGAACCTTAACAGCTGACGAACATGGCGTTTTGAGTGACCAGGACGGCCGACAGCGGGTTCAGTATGGGCGGACCGGCTACAAACATTTACGCTAAATCAGAAAGGCAGACTCTCAGTTGCAGTGACGTGGTCTTGGTCTGAAAGGGTTAATTTGCACAGTCGACCGATGATACTAGCGAGAAAGATCAAAACATATGCGACCCAGTCGGGCTTCTGGACCCTTTCCGAACCACCTGGCCCCGGTAATTTGTACCGGATTCCCCTCTTCCCCTCTCGTCGGCACCGTGAGTGGCAGAGCTTGGTTCGATCTCTGCCCTGGGACAGTATCTGTCGAGAAAAGAGGAGGAGATAACATGCTCTTTGCAAATACTCCCAGCAGCCCGGAATCTGATGTACCTGCGTGCCGGCTGTTCAGGGATGTCGTTCTTCCTCCCACAGTTCACATTATAAGCCATAGGCACTTCACTGTGCACTGATCCTTCATCTCTGTTTCACAGACCAAAGCAGTTGAGAAAGCGTCATTAATTAAACGGATAAACCAATACAACTTACTGGCTGAGATTAAATCGTAACAAACGAGCAGCAGTGGGGCTCTTCGCTGTTGCTGTTGTGAACAGGTCGCTGTCGAGGTAATTTTCAGCTCTGTGATGGCTGTCTGTAAATTGTTCTGTTAGACCAGGCAGAATCGATTCGGACGTAAATGAACCCCTTCATTTTGCGCCTCACCCTCTTTTGAAGTGCCTTACCCCGTCCCAGCCTTCGGGGACCAACTGCGTAGCCGTGGGACGGGAAACGACCCTGACCCTGCAACGTGGAGGTCTCCTTGTTTTATCTCACACACGGTCGACGGGCAGACTCTAAAGACAGAGAGATTTCAAACGCGATGTGCCACCGTCAGAATCCCATAGCATTGTGTTACAGAAGTAACGCGTCTTCTTGAAGCTGTGTGTCGGCATATTGCTATATCGGACGCCGTGTGGTCACATGTTAATGTGCTGCCCTTAACTGTTAGGTCTACCAGGCAGTCGTTCGATCTTAAGGAAGTGTGAACAGCTCTGGTGTCTTTTAAAATTAATTATTATTGTAGCTGATTATGCAGGCTTGGAGTTTCCTACTGTAAAACAGAGTTGCCTCTGTATGTGGTGTGTAGTGGACTGGTTTTGAGAAAAACGGAAAATGGCTGCTGTACACTCGGTAGTGTGTATTGTTTTTGATAAGTAAGTATATCGGAAGGTATTGTAATGGCTTGTGAAAACATGTGGTGGTGGTGACAGGTTTCTACAGTTACCGGAAAGGCAAGCAACCCATTACAAAGTTAATTGTAAACAACTTTAAATTAGTTCTACCAGCCAGAAATACGGTATGTGTGTTTAGGGTCAGTTATTGTGCACAATCTGCTGAGGCTGTAACCATCCCAAGTGTTCACATCTGGCGCCACTTCAGTGCGGACCGATGGTGTCTTTCCCAGACCGCAACGCGGGTTTATCGTCAAACATTAGCTAAATAACGATCGTATTAGCCTGCCTGCATGCCTGAGTGTACGTGTGTATTTCCTGATTGTCCTCTCTCTCTCGTAAATCGACGTGACGAGTGCGCTATGTCGTGAGGCATTTCTGATATGACGCAGAAATTGCTGGGTGTTGAGTGGCCGTGCCCTTGTGCTGCGGTCTGTAAGATGCACTCCTGTACCTGTCAGCTGTAAGTACTCTGCGACAGCATCAGAAGGTGACGTGCACTTGGCATTAGGCTTCCTGCTGCAGCAATCGTAATTTTATTGGTGATTCACGTACACTTTGATGTAGGTGTAATGCATGTGTTACATTGAAGGTATGTATTTAACTGTTCTTGTTTCTTCCTTGCAGGTAAGTCGCTGCACTCATTTTGGCCTTTGGTGAATGCCGTTAAGGTAAGCGATTTCTTCTTCTTATGGAATCAACATCCAGTGCCAGTTATCATCAATGTCGATACTGAAGTGTTACGAATTCGCCATTTTATTTGAAGTTCGGTTCTTAGCGCAGCCGTCTGTTGTGCAGCGAACGGCAGAACGCCACCGGCCCAAGTCTTGGCGCCCAGGAGGAGCGGACAGTTCGAGGGTCGCAAACACGCAGCCCTGTGCCCCGAGTGCTGGCTGGCTGTGTCTTTGAGACCGGAACCTGCTATTAGCCGAATGCGTCAGTCTGGTCCTGGGTTGAGAGAAATCGATGTTAGGCCCATCGGGACGTGTGAGTTTGAGCTTTGTGTCCGGATCAAGTGAGTGTTGAAGCGTGAGGGTTAACGAATGACAGTTTATTTAAATAAATAGGTTGCACGCACGGAGGGTCTAGTGAAGTGGTTATAATGCGTTGCAGTTCAAAACAAACGGCTGTCATGTTGCCAGTCTGGTATGCTGAACAGGAAAATGCAGCGCAAAGAAGCAGCGACGGCATTGGACGGCCTGCGTTAGACATGCTCTGTGCTGATGTTAATTTGTACTGGGGGATTATAAATACCGTAAAGGGTACAGATATTTGGTACTGGATGAAAACATGTCTGTTCGTAAATAATACAGACCTACAGGAAACACGTTCGACTGTGCCTCTAACAGAAATGGGTACCAGGAATATTTCCTGGGGGTAAAGGCGGCCGGCGCTTAAGGCTGACAACCTTAACCACCTTCACCTGGCGATTGTCTTGAAATTCGGGAGCCTCAGCCTCCTGGAACCCTGAAGGCTTGTCCAAGCCTGTATAGGGATTTCTTTACCTTTAATTTTCGATTTACTTGAAACATGTTTCGAAACTAGAATTGTGAGAACAGTCCATAACACAACCGAGTGCCATGTTGGTTAATATAGACCACAGTTTGAGTGACTGTAAACGCTGAGGTAGCTGGGGGCAACATTAGCGTTTATAATATACAATACAAGCAAGTTAAAGCAACTCCTGATCAGGCTTTTTACAGGCTCATGGGGTTCCAGGAGGTTGAGGGTCCTAGATTTTTAGACAACCATTACATGAAGGTGGTAAGGTTGTCATCCCTACGCACCGGCCGCCTTTGTCCCCGAACAAATATTCTTGATACTCATTTCTGTTACAGGCTGAGTCGACTCCAGGGCCATAGTGCGGCCGGAAGGATTATGTAAAAAATTCCATTGACACCATCGGGGATCGAACCCGCGACCTTCCGGCTTGTAGCAAATTGTAAAGCAGTGTCTCAACGAAATGCGCAACCGCGGGCCTCAGAAGAAATGTAAATTTTATTAAATATCGATATTATTCAGTTGCTAAACTTTTGAGCCTACTTAGATGCATGTGTACGAACTAACTCGTTACAGGCAATGGTACTGTACATGAACAAGTGTTTTGCCACTGGTGAAACTTGTGTGTGCAATAGGCCGTACGGGAATAGAAAGTTGCCTAAAACTGATTTTTTTCATTACTGTTGCTTTCTCCGTTACGTTATGAAACTGCGATAAAGAAATACAACGTACCTTACGGAAGTTAATCGACTTTAGGAGACAGGGTACCCAGGAACTGGACATCTAGATCGTTGGACTCCAACGTGCTTGTGGCAAAGGGCTTCTTAACCCGTTGTTGTTGCCTCGTTCGCTGGCCGCACGTCGAACAACAACGATAATTGGAGTACATACATCACCGCTTAAATTATTGTTTAATTTTTAAAGTATGTGCGTAATTTACAAATTTGGTCGTGAGCCAAGTAATAGAACCTGGCGAGCCGCTGGTTGAGGACCTATGATCTGGATGCAGTAAGGTTAATATTGGTTATCGAGATGCTTCTGGAATTCATTCGGGTGTCCTAATGTGCTACGATAATCAGGTGTTAATGTTGACGCTGGGCTGGTCATGTAGCACGGTGGGTAGGCAGGAAAGGAACTGAAGTGTGTAGTCGCTTCAAAGTAGCGATTTATGAATCGTGTGGTTCTGAGGGTGGGAGGTGGATGGGATAGGTTCAGAGCCGTGTCCGGTGTGGACCTGCAGGTTACTGGAGAGTTGCTTATATTGAACTGGTTGTGAGTTGGTTCCCACTCTCATTGAAAATGCGTACATTTTGTGTACCTGATGTTGGTCACTGACTGGCCCACTGGTTATTAAGGGTCTGCGCCATTTTCTCCTTCATGCAGTAATTGGTAGTGTCTGTTTTGTCCGTCTCTTTAGTTTCTTTTAGCGCAACTAGCCCGCAGTGGGTCATGGCCTCCTCATTCACGAAGTTTCTAGATCGCACACAATGACGCATCACAGTCGGTAGGACTCCTCTTGACGAGTGATCAACCCCACGCAGAAACCTCTCCCTGACAACCCACAACACTCGCAAGTGACAAATATCCATGCCGCCGGCGGGATTCGAACCCACAATCTCAGCAGGCGAGCGGTCGCAGATCTACGCCTTAGACCGCGCGGCCACTGGGACCGGCGTTTTGTCCGTTTGCTGTTTTTATATACGAAACCCATACAGGTGTTTCGATCATCTTTGTCGTGGGGCCTACACAAACGGATGTCTTCAGTGTGCCGGTCAGTGTGCACAGTGGCCAGTACACAGCTGTTCTGTAGGCCATGTCGGTTACTGTCTGTGTAGTGGCTCATATCATTAACTGAAGCTGATCACAAATTGAATCGTTGGCTCATCAGGCTGCCATCAATAACCGGCCGATATCCGGCGGCACAAATGCATGGAACTAGTTTTGGTCTTGTAGCTTGTAATTTACAATCATTTTGTAGGTTTTATTCTATCGGTTAAGATCTTAATATACCTATTAATCAGGAACATTAATGTGTGTGGGCTTGGACTTTTATCTCTCTCTTCATGTTCAAGCAGTTTCCTTTCTTCTCCGTCTGTGAACTTCATCCGGTGTTACATCTTCGTCGTTTGGGCGCCTCTTTCGTGAGATAAAACGTGCTGTTAACATATCGCAGTCTGCAAGATCGCAGGACAAGTTGGTCAGCATTGCTGCTTGCACGTGCAATTTTGCGGACGGTTGCAACGGCGCTGTTAGGTATGGACGGACTGTAGAAAGGCGATTTGTTATGGGCTCCCAGTTTGTATGGGGAGTCACAAAGTGCCCGAGGCGCGTTGTCACTGACGATCTAACGCAACGCTAATGATCGCACATTCTGAGGCGTCAGCGTTTGTAGTGTCTGAATAAGTAGCGGCATGTGTGCAGGACATAACGTGAGAGCAGGACACAACGTGAGTTGTATTGTTAAATAGCGGCATGTGTGCAGGGCATAATGTGAGTTGTATTGTTAAGTAGCAGCATGTGTGCGGGACACAACGTGAGTTGTATTGTTATGTAGCAGCATATGTGTAGGACATAACGTGAATTGTATTGTTAAGTAGCAGCATGTGTGCAGGACATAATGTGAGTTGTATCGTTCAGTAGCGGCATGTGTGCAGGGCATAACGTGAGTTGTATTGTTAAATAGCGGCATGTGTGCAGGGCATAATGTGAGTTGTATTGTTAAGTAGCAGCATGTGTGCAGGACACAACGTGAGTTGTATTGTTAAGTAGTGGCATGTGTGTAGGACATAATGTGTGTTATGTTGTTAAGTAGCAGCATGTGTGCAGGACATAATGTGAGTTGTATTGTTATGTAGCAGCATGTGTGTAGGACATAATGTGAGTTGTATTGTTAAGTAGCAGCATGTGTGCAGGACACAACGTGAGTTGTATTGTTATGTAGCAGCATGTGTGCAGGACATAATGTGAGTTGTATTGTTAAATAGCAACATGTGTGCAGGACATAATGTGAGTTGTATTGTTATGTAGCAAAATGTGTGTAGGACATAACGTGAGTTGTATTAAGTAGCAGCATGTGTGCAGGACACATCGTGAGTTGTATTGTTATGTAGCAGCATATGTGTAGGACATAACGTGAGTTGTATTGTTAAGTAGCGGCATGTGTACAGGACATAATGTGAGTTGTATTTTTATGTAGCAGCATGTGTGTAGGACATAACGTGAGTTGTATTGTTAAGTAGCCGCATGTGTGCAGGACATAATATGTGTTGTATTGTTAAGTAGCAGCATGTGTGCAGGGCACATCGTGAGTTGTATTGTTATGCAGCAGCATGTGTGTAGGACATAACGTGAGTTGTATTGTTAAGTAGCGGCATGTGTACAGGACATAATGTGAGTTGTATTGTTAAGTAGCAGCATGTGTGTAGGACACAACGTGAGTTATATTGTTAAGTAGCGACATGTGTGCAGGGCATCCACGTGAGTTGTATTGTTAAGTAGCGGCGTTGAAGCCGCAAGATCGTTAAAGAAAAGTCTTTCCTTAAGAGCACTTAAGCTTTGCTAAATTCCGTGTGTTTACAAGAATTCCGCACTGCCGTCTTTTGGAATACGTGGGCGTATATCAGCTGTTTGGGTAGTCTCGTATCAAATGATGCAATATGTGCTCGTGCAGATAAATGTAGGATTGGCATGGCAAAATCGCATTCAACAAGAAGGAATCTTTTCACCAGCAAATTGGACTGCAAAGAAGTAACCATTAAAGTTCTACATTTTGAGCATAGCTTTGTACGGTGCTGAAAGTGGGACACTGCGGACAGTAGATCAGCAACACGTTGGAAGTTTTGAAATGTGGTGCTGGAGAAGGATGGAGATTAGTTGGACCGATCGTGTGAGAAATAAAGAAGTAGGCCTATTGCATAGAGACAAGGAGGAAAGGAACCTCATACATACAGTAAAACTAAGGAAGGCCAACCATATTGTTCACGCCTTGCGTAGGAACTGTCTTCTGGATCACGTTATTGAAGAAAGTATGGAAGGAAAAATAGAAGAGACGGGAAGACGAGGAGGAAGACGTAACCAGCTACTGCATGACCTTAAGGAAAAGAGGATACGGCAGGTCCGTAGTCCCCTGCAAAGAGACTTCTGCACAGAATCCCATCTAATGCTTCCTCGTTTCAGATATCCTCTCGTTTCCTGGGGTCATCCAGTAGATGCTTATGTCTTCTTCCTCATCTTGCCGTCACTTCCATCCTTCCCTATATCTTTCCTTCAGTGTCGTGTTTTAGAAGGCAGTTTCTACGTAAAATGTGACCATTAATTGTCGGTAGCAATTCTGAATCAGCTTCTGCGGATTTACATCAAAATTTGTATGATTGGCTTAAGGTTCCTGCTATTAACCTTTTAAAGCCTAACGACATATATATATGTCGTACCGCATCGCTAACCTCCAGACGCTACATTTTAAATATTTATTCAACAAATATACATACAGAATATTTTAAACATGCTGCATAATCTCCGTTTCTTTCTCTTCAAAATGCCGTTTATTGCATAATGCTACCTTGTTTGGTTCCTGTATTCGCATTTTACCTACAGGATGTGCTAAAATTTAAATGTAAAATTCCGGCTCCTAAAGGTTAATAATCTCCATTTGATGGCCATGGAAGAATGTTCTTGCGAGGTATGGCAGACACAGGCAGCAGCACTTGTTTAAGTGGTGAAAGATCTTTAAACTTAGAACACATGGGTTATTTTAGGGCCTAGAATATAGGGCGTGAAATCCTGTAATAGCGTGTGACAAGAATATGTACTGTTTAGGACCCTGTACCTGTAGTGATGTGTGCAGTGTGCGGCGACGGACTGCAAGTTGTGCAGACGTGCTAACTGCTCATATCTCGTCACTAGAATGCAGGACAAATGGAAACATAAATATAGCTAATAAATTCTCTGAGAATGTGACCAGCTTCGAATATTTACGAACGACACTAACAAATAAAAATGGTACACGTGGAGAAATTAATTTGGCGAATGCCGGCCAACATTCGATGAAGAATCTTGTCTTTCCGTTTTCCATGCAGCAGTGTAGAGTTTAAAGTACAGATAGCTGTAGTTGTGCGTGTTGTTTTGTGTGTGGGTCGAACAGTACACTCCGCATGAAGATATTTGGGCCGATGGAAAAGGAAGTGATAAGAAACGGAAAAAATTGCGTAGAGCTGAGCTCAACAGAACTCAGCAGTTATTACTCGGTTGATGAGATGGGCGATACATGGGGCGCCTATGGGGGAGAAGTGAAGTGCGTCGAGGAATGTGGTGGAATGTGCTGATACCGTGTGGGAGACTTAGGCATAGATGGAAGGACAATATTAACATGGATCTTGAAGAAATGGGATTGAAGGTCGTGGACTGGATTGATCGGTCGCGGGAGGGGAGTGGCGGGCTCTTTTGAACGCAGTCGTACATCTTGATATTTGTAGTGTGATGGGAATTTCTGTGATGACTGGGGAACTTGGAACAGCGGCTCTGCTTCGTGAGGTTGGTTGGTTGGTTGGTTGGTTGGTTGGTTGGCAGTGACGTAGTGTCCGAACAGGACAGTCGATTGTTGTTAATTTGTAATGCCGCTGAGGGTGTGTCGGTCTATTGCATGTAGGTGTTCAAAATTTTCCCGTTTTCTGTTTCTTACTTCATGCAACAGTGTTTTCGAATTGGATAAGTCATATTTTATACGGTCGAATGGCAGGAAGTTGTGAGCGATCACACGGGCACAGAATTATGTGGTAGCTGGATGTTGTGGCGTGTGTATGTTGCGGCCGGGGTTTGGTTACACGTTGCTGCCGGGGGTTGGTTACACGTTATTGCCGGGGTTTGGTTACACGTTGCTGCAGGGGTTTGGTTACATGTTGCTACAGGGATTTGGTTACACGTTGCTGCCGGGGTTTGGTTACACGTTGCTGCAGGGATTTGGTTACATGTTGCTGCAGGGATTTGGTTATATGTTGCTGCCGGGATTTGGTTACATGTTTTGAGTGAAGGCACAAAAATAGCCATTTGCCTCCCAGCCGAGAATGGAACTCGTAACTTCTGGAATTCGACATATAGTACGTTAGCAGTTTGGTACCACACAATCGTGCCGAAACGTCGTAGTTTTATTAGTCTGTTCTCATGGTTTTATCATAAAAGGTGTGTGTGTGTGTGCGTGCGTGCGCGTGCGCGCTCCGCCAAGTGTCTTCTGAATCAACAGCAGACCTTACGCTCAAGTTCCTGCTTCTAAGACAGCAGTGAATTTTTTTTTTTACAGTGAATGACAGAAACATGGCAGCCTTACGTACTGAAGCGTATTATCTTCAATTTACGTGTCATAACTACTACTTTGAAAATCAGAGTAACCTTTCTTTAACCCTTTCCGGCCCAAATTAATTTTAGTGCACACCACCGTCACGGGCACTTGCCGCCGCGCCTACAAAACATGCAAGAACTGGCCTCTTTGTTCGTATGTTGGGTGACATCAGCATAGCCAGCCAAACGCAGAAAAGTCAGCGCAGTGTGCTAAGATGACTACTGGAGCC
>Ga0209629_10003746_pt1 | contig 11031 bp, 9 predicted proteins | sample TergutCu122P5_FD_187286 | JGI IMG/M metagenome (GOLD analysis project Ga0209629, IMG submission 187286) | Cubitermes ugandensis P5 segment gut microbial communities from Kakamega Forest, Kenya - Cu122 P5 (SPAdes) (version 2) | ecosystem: Host-associated > Arthropoda: Insects > Digestive system >... | reverse complement strand
TTGTCGATTGCAATGCAGGTGATCATGGAAAAGCTTTCGCTACCAATTTCAATCCGGAAATCAACATCCGTGAGGTTACCCAAAAAGGCCGGTATTGGGAAAACGGCAAATGGATAACCACCGAGCCTCATGAAATACATAAACCGCTGACTTATCCGAATATAGGCCCTAAGGAATCATATATCATCTATCACGAAGAACTCGAATCGCTGGTAAAAAATTTTCCAACACTCAAAAGGGCTCGTTTCTGGATGACTTTCGGACAGGAATATCTTACGCATTTGCGTGTAATACAAAATATTGGCATGGCGCGTATCGACCCTGTTCTTTATAATGGCGTCGAAATCGTTCCCATTCAATTTCTGAAAGCGGTATTACCAGACCCCGGCGAACTGGGAGAGAATTATACCGGCGAAACCAGCATCGGTTGCCGCATCAAAGGCCTTGACAAAGCCGGAAAAGAACTTACTTACTATATTTATAACAACTGCAAGCATCAGGATGCCTACAAAGAAACCGGCGCACAGGGCGTCAGTTATACAACCGGCGTTCCCGCTACCATCGGCGCCTTGATGTTTGTAAAAGGTCTTTGGCGTAAACCGGGCGTTTTCAATGTGGAAGAGTTCGATCCCGACCCGTTCATGGAACAAATGAACAAACAAGGTTTGCCTTGGCATGAAATATTTAACAGTAATTTAGAATTTTAATACAATAGGAAGCTGCCTCATAAGTCGCAATGACGTGTAAAAGTACCTTTTAAGACAGCCTCTTATTAAACCAAAATTATTTATTTTTTAATTTTTTAAAACAATGAAAGAACAGCAACCAACAACAAGTTCGAATGCTGAAAAGCTGAAAGCGCTGCAAGCAGCAATGGACAAAATCGAGAAAAATTACGGCAAAGGTTCCATCATGAAAATGGGCGACAATGCCGTAGAAGAAGTAGCCGTTATCCCTACCGGTTCGGTAGCTCTGAATGCCGCTTTAGGCGTAGGAGGTTATCCGAGAGGACGGGTGATTGAAATTTACGGCCCCGAATCTTCGGGAAAAACAACCTTGGCTATTCATGCCATTGCCGAAGCCCAAAAAGCGGGCGGCATCGCCGCAATTATCGACGCGGAACATGCCTTCGACCGCTTCTATGCTGAAAAATTAGGCGTTGACGTGGAAAACCTTTTGATTTCCCAACCTGACTCCGGAGAACAGGCTTTAGAAATTGCCGAACAATTGATTCGTTCTTCGGCCATCGACATTGTCGTGATTGACTCTGTGGCTGCGTTGACGCCAAAAGCTGAGTTAGAAGGTGAAATGGGCGAATCCAAAATGGGATTGCAGGCCCGCCTGATGTCGCAAGCTTTGCGAAAACTCACGGCCGCCATCAGTAAGACCAACACGACTTGTATTTTTATCAACCAGTTGCGCGAAAAAATCGGCGTGACGTTTGGAAGTCCTGAAACAACAACAGGCGGTAACGCTTTGAAGTTTTATGCTTCCGTCCGTTTAGACATTCGCAAGAATGGCCAGCCCTTGAAAGATGGAGAAGAAGTGAAAGGAAGCCCAACACGCGTTAAGGTAGTGAAAAACAAAGTGGCTCCTCCTTTTCGCAAAGCTGAATTTGACATCATATTCGGCGAAGGTATTTCCAAAACCGGCGAATTGGTCGATTTAGGCTCCGAATTGGGTATCATCAAAAAAAGCGGAAGCTGGTACAGCTACAACGAAACTAAACTCGGACAAGGTCGCGATGCCGCCAAAGACTGCATGCGCGACAATCCGGAATTGGCGGAGGAAATAGAAGCAAAGATTATTGAGGCGCTAAAAGCGAAGAAATAAGATTTCCCGTCATTGCGAGGAGGAACGACGAAGCAATCTCCCCTCCCGTCATTGCGAGGAGGAACGACGAAGCAATCTCCCCTCCCTTTTAAAGAGAGGAGTTCCCCTCAGAAGGCGGATGGAGATTGCTTCGGGCTTCGCCCTCGCAATGACGTATAAAAAACCCTTTTATGGATAATTATACAGAAAAACAGGTTTTCAACCCCGGCCGCACCGGTTCGATCGAAGTAATCTGCGGATCCATGTTTTCCGGTAAAACGGAAGAACTGATTCGCAGATTGCGGCGTGCGGCATTCGCCAGACAAAAGGTGGAAATCTTTAAACCGGCTATGGAAACCCGTTATTCGGAAGAAGAAATCGTATCGCACGATCAAAACGCCATTCCCGGGACTCCGGTCGAAAATTCGGGAAATATTCTCTTATTTGCAAGCGATATCGACGTCGTCGGCATCGATGAAGCCCAATTTTTTGACGACGGACTTCCTGATATTTGTAATAAATTGGCTAATCAAGGTATCCGGGTTATTGTCGCCGGTTTGGACATGGACTACAAAGGCAATCCTTTCGGCCCCATGCCGGCGCTTTGCGCTATTGCCGACGACGTTACTAAAGTGCATGCCATTTGCGTAAAATGTGGACGGTTGGCAGGGTATTCATACCGGCTCGTCAAGAATGAGAAATTGATTTTGCTGGGAGAAAAGGATGAGTATCAGCCTTTGTGCAGGGAATGTTATAATAAATATCAATCACAATAAATCATTATCAAAATGAAAAGACTTTCCATCATTCTTGTTGTTTTTAGTTTTGTACTGCTCCCTTCCCTTCGAGCTGATATTCGACTGGGAGTGAAAGCCGGCGTAAATCTGGCGAACCCTTCTTTTAATTTAAATTCCATCCAAACATCCAATTTTACAGGATATCAAGCAGGCCCGATTCTCGAATTTGCGCTGCCGGTTATCGGATTGGGAATGGATGTTGCCGTGCTATATAGCCAGCAAGGATTGAAATTCCAATTTAATGATCTGAACTTCAACGAAAGACAGAGCGCTTTGGACGTTCCGGTAAATCTGAAATATAAGTTTGAATTGTTGAAAGACTTCGGAGCTTACCTGACTGCCGGGCCATATATTAGTTTCAAACTGTCGGGGAATAGTTTCTCTTTAACGGATATAACTGAAAATATCCAAAATGACTTTAAGAATGAATCTTTCGGGGCAGGTATTAATTTGGGGGCAGGTTTTGAATTGCTCAAACATTGGCAAGTCGGGGCCAACTACAGAATAAGTTTGACTAACGACTATAAATCGCTTAACACAGAAAGTTTCGACTTAAAAGGCAAAGACCGGATTTGGTCGATCACAGCCGCCTATTTCTTTTAATGTACGTAGAAGTAATTTTACCGGTACCTTTGGCTGACAGCTATACTTATTCCGTACCTCCGGAAATGGAAGCAAAAATAAGTCCGGGAGTATTGGTAACGGTAGAATTTGGAAAATCCAAAAAGTATTCTGGGATTGTCGGTTATATCCGGCAAATTCCTCCCGAATCGACGGATAAAATCAAACCTGTTCTGATTGTCGAAACCGGACAACCGGTTGTCCGGAGACCTCAAATCCGTTTCTGGGAATGGATTTCACAATATTATTTGTGCAAGATAGGCGAAGTTTACAATGCGGCGCTTCCGGCAGGTTTGCGTTCCGATTCGACATTTACTTATTCGGCTAAAAAAGAAAGTTATATTCGATTATCTACTTGCTACAGAAACAATAATTTGGACGAAGCTTTTCAAAAAATAAAGCGTTATGCGAAACAAGAAGAATTATTGCTTGCTTTTGTGCAACATTCTCATGCCGTTGAAGGAGAAATTGCAAAAAAAGAATTGTTAATGAAAAGTCAAGCGAATACTACGGTTTTAAATGGATTAATCGAAAAAGGGATACTCGAATCTTTTGAAAAAGAAATCAGCCGTTTACAAACTTCGGATGAAGAAGTACAAGTGCTAAATTCATTAAACGATTATCAACAAAAGGCTTATAATGAAATTGTTGAGAGCTTCCGCGAAAAAGATGTTTGCCTACTGTACGGAGTAACATCTGCAGGGAAAACGGAAATCTATACTCACCTCATCGAAAAGACCTTGCAACTAAACAGGCAAGTTTTATATCTGCTTCCTGAAATTGCTTTGACTGCACAACTCACCAACCGGCTCAAAAAGTTCTATGGAAACAAAGTAGGGATTTATCATTCAAAAGTCAATGAAAATGAAAGAGTTGAAATCTGGAATAATCTACTGTCCGATTCGGCTTATCCGGTTATTTTGGGTGTGCGTTCTTCCATCTTTTTACCTTTCCAAGATTTAGGTTTGATTATTGTGGACGAGGAACATGAACCGAGCTACAAGCAACAAGACCCTGCTCCACGCTACAATGCCCGGAATGCAGCCATCGTTCTTGCCAAAATGCACGGCGCTAAAGTCGTTTTGGGAAGCGCTACGCCAAGCATCGAATCTTTCTACAACGCCCAGACGGGGAAATACGGCTACGTCCAACTGAATAAACGTTTTGAAGAAACCGAATTGCCGTTGATTACGCCGGTCGATGTCAAAGAATTGAGGCGGAAAAAGAAAATGAAGACGCTTTTTTCTCCTTTATTGATTGAAAAAATGCAAGCTACTTTGGCACAAGGCGAGCAAATCTTGTTGTTTCACAACCGCCGGGGATTTTCACCCACGCTTGTCTGCAAAATCTGCGACTGGACGCCGAAATGCAAAAATTGCGACATCAGCCTTTCTTATCACAAACAGGCTAATCACCTGACTTGCCACTACTGCGGACGCGCATACAAATTGCCCGTAAAATGTCCCGAATGTGGCAACGCCGAATTAAAACCCTGGGGCTTTGGAACAGAAAAAGTAGAAAACGAAATCCACGAATTGTTTCCCGAAGCTTCTGTTGCCCGAATGGATTCTGACACAACCCGCAACAAAAAATCTACCGAAGAAATCATTTCCCGCTTTGAATCGGGAGAGACCCAAATCTTGATTGGTACTCAAATGATTTCCAAAGGATTGGATTTTGAAAAAGTAAATTTGGCCGGCATCCTCAGCGCCGATTCTCTGATGAACTTTCCCGATTTCAGAGCATACGAAAGGGCTTACCAACTGATGTCACAGGTGGCGGGACGCACCGGTCGCCGGAAAACGCGCGGAGAAGTCATCTTGCAAACTTCACATCCCGAACATCCGCTCATTCACATGGTGCTCAATCACGACTACCAAGGCATGTATGAAATGCAATCGGAAGAAAGACAGTTGTTCCGCTATCCGCCTTATTTCAGGCTGATTAGTATAGATCTCAAACACCGGAAAGAAGAAGTTTTGCGGGAAGCCGCTACGCATTTTGCCGATGTTTTACGTGAAAAATTGCGCGACCGGATTATGGGACCGGACAAACCGGCAGTTGGTCGCGTGCAAAATTGGTTTATCCGGAGAATCTTGTTAAAAATCGAAGCGACAGCCTCCCCGCATGCTTTACGGGAAATTCTGGAAGAGGCACAAAACAGATTGGCGGAAAATCCGGAGTTTAAATATACTTTAATACAATATGATGTCGATCCAATATGAGAAAAGTAATCGGAACAGGTGAAACCACTTTAGACATTATTTTCAGGAGCAATCAACCTGAAAAAGCAGTCCCCGGCGGTTCAGTTTTCAATGCCATGGTTTCTTTGGCGCGTTGCGGAATTCCAGCTTTGTTTATCAGTGAATTAGGAAAAGATAGAATTTCAGACCTAATTAGAATTTTCATGCAAAAAAATCATTTAACGACGGATTATTTAGATTTTTATGATTGCAACTCACCGCTTTCTTTAGCTTTTTTGGATAAAAATCAAAATGCTTCTTACGAATTTTTCAAAAGCCCTGATTTTCTAAAAAGAAAATGGTATCATCATTATGATAAAATCCCTGGAATACAGGCTGACGACATTTTAATCATGGGATCTTTTTATGCTGTCGATAGAGGTTTGGAGAATTGTTTGCGTAATAAAATCATCAATCTGCTTCATTACGCAGCAAAACAGAAAGCAATTATTTACTATGATATAAATTTTCGTAAAGCGCATGCAAAAGAACGTTCCAATATAAGTTCTATTATTAAGACGAATTTTAAATCTTCAACCATTGTCCGTTGTTCTGCTGAGGATTTGGATGTGTTATATCCACGAAAAACCGTTGCAGAAGTTTACGAAAAAAACATAGCGCCTTATTGCAAAATCTTTATTGTCACCCAAGGAGAAAAGGAAATTTTGTTGAAAACGGAAACACTTGAAAAAAGTTATCCGGTCGAGCCTCTTGTTCCGGTCAGCACAATTGGGGCAGGCGATAATTTCAATGCAGGATTGATATACGGATTAATGTTGGAAAATATTTTATTGGAAGACTTAAAAGATTTATCCGAAGACCAATGGGACAAACTCATCGAATACGGGAAAAGGTTTGCAGCAGAGGTTTGCAAGTCAATGGAGAATTATGTTGGAGAAAACTTTATATCTTAGAAATAAATAACTTAACGTCTTTCATACTCAATAAATGAAAAGGAATAGGGATTCTTTTCATCAGCAAAAAAAGTCTCCCGATCGGTTTCTTGCCAAACGGACAAATCTATCTTTGGGAAAAATACATCTGCATCGGGAAAATCTGCATGAATTTTAGTCAGATAAATCTTGTCGGCAAGAGGCAAAGCCTGCTCGTAAATCTGAGCGCCGCCAATGACAAATACTTCATCTTTATTGATTAATCTGATAAACGCATAATCCAAAGAAGAATAAACTTCCGCTCCTTCAACTTTTAAATGAGTATTCCGGCTAATAACAATATTTCTTCGATTGGGAAGAGGGCCTTTGGGCAACGATTGATAAGTTTTGCGTCCCATAATTACCGTATGACCGGAAGTAATTTCCTTAAAATGCTTCAAATCAGCCGGCAAATGGCAAAGTAAATTACCTGCTTTTCCGATCTCATTATTTCTTCCGGTCGCTACAACAATTGAAACGATCATACCGCTACCTCCCCCTTGATATGCGGATGCGGGTCATAACCAACCAATTCAAAATCTTCATACCGGAAATCGAAAATACTTTTTACATCCGGATTAATTTTCATTTCAGGCAAAGGACGAGGTTCGCGAGTTAATTGCAATCTCACTTGTTCCAAATGATTGTTATAAATATGTGCATCGCCTAAAGTATGTACAAAGTCGCCCGCCTGCAAACCGGTTACCTGAGCCATCATCTTCAACAACAAGGCATAAGAAGCAATGTTGAACGGTACGCCAAGAAAAATATCAGCGCTTCGTTGATACAATTGCAAGGAAAGTTTTCCATCCGCTACATAAAACTGGAAAAAGCAATGGCAAGGCGGTAATTTCATCTGGGGAATTTCTCCCACATTCCATGCGCTTACGATAATTCGCCGCGAATCGGGATGAGTTTTAACCGTATGAATTACCTCGCTGATTTGGTCAATATGACCTCCTGAATAATCCGGCCAGGAACGCCACTGATACCCGTATATCGGACCTAAATCTCCGTTTTCATCTGCCCATTCGTTCCATATCCGAATGCCGTTTTCGTTTAAGTATCTGATATTGGTATCTCCTTTCAAAAACCAAAGCAACTCGTAAATAATGGATTTCAAATGCAACTTTTTGGTTGTCAACGCCGGAAAACCTTCCGACAGATTAAACCGCATCTGATGACCGAAAACGCTTATCGTTCCCGTTCCCGTACGGTCTTCTTTTTGTGCCCCTTCAGACAGTACCCGTTTTAATAAATCTAAATATTGTATCATAATTTTTGCAAAAGTAACACCTTTCCAATCCAAATACAAACTTAATTGAAATAATCTTGTTATATTTGTATTAAAAAAACAATTATATGGAAAATCATATTTCTATTTATAATACTTTAAGCCGTAAAAAAGAATTATTTGAACCTATCCATCCGCCTCGGGTAGGTCTGTATGTCTGCGGGCCGACGGTTTACGGCGACCCGCACTTGGGACATGCGCGACCGGCCATTACCTTCGACATTTTGTTTCGCTACCTGACTTATTTGGGATATAAAGTACGATACGTGCGGAACATCACCGACGTAGGCCATTTGGTGAATGACGCCGATTCGGGTGAAGACAAAATTGAAAAAAAAGCGCGCGTGGAAGACCTTGAGCCGATGGAAGTGGTACAGTATTATTTGAACCGCTACCACAAAGCAATGGATGCACTGAATGTACTTCCGCCAAGCATTGAGCCGCATGCCAGCGGGCACATCATCGAACAAATTCAGTTGGTGAAAGATATTTTGAACAAAGGATATGCTTATGAAAGCGAAGGTTCGGTCTATTTCGACGTGGAAAAATATGACGGAAAATATCACTACGGCATCTTGTCTGGACGGAATATCGAAGATATGATCAACACCACCCGTGAATTGGAAGGTCAGGAAGAAAAACGCAATCCCATAGATTTTGCGTTGTGGAAAAAAGCGACTCCCGAACACATTATGCGCTGGCCTTCGCCTTGGAGCGACGGTTTCCCCGGATGGCATCTGGAATGTACCGCAATGAGCAAAAAGTATTTAGGCGAAGTGTTTGACATTCATGGAGGAGGAATGGATTTGATTTTTCCGCATCACGAATGTGAAATTGCTCAAAGCGTCGCTTCAACCGGAAAACAAGCGGTTAGATACTGGATACACAACAATATGATTACCGTCAACGGCCAAAAAATGGGTAAGTCGCTGGGCAATTTTATCAATCTGGAAGAGTTTTTTACAGGAAGCAATCATTTATTGACGCAAGCCTATTCTCCGATGACTATCCGCTTTTTCATCCTTCAAGCACACTACCGGAGTACGGTTGATTTCAGTAACGAAGCTTTGCAGGCTTCAGAAAAAGGGCTTTCAAGGTTAATGGAAGCATACAAGAATATTGACCGGCTTGTTGCCTGTACATCGCAAGAGATTGTGGATGAAGTCCGCACTGACAATGTAAAAGAACTTTTCCAAAAAAGTTTTGAAGCGATGAACGACGATTTGAATACCCCAATCGCTATTTCTTATCTTTTTGAAGCAACTCGGATTATCAACTCTGCGTTGGCTGGACAGATTGCACTCACAAAAGAAAACATCGAAGATTTGAAACGCTTTTTCGATGTATTTTTATTTGAAATATTGGGAATCAAAAACGAATTGAAAGACGGGAACGTATCTTACGACGCTTTTGCAAAAGCTGTAGATATGTTATTAGATATAAGGATGCAAGCCAAACAAAACAAAGATTGGGCTACATCCGACAAAATACGAAACGAACTTACCGCCCTTGGTTTTGAAATCAAAGATACTAAGGATGGTTTTGAATGGAAACTGAACAAATGACAATTCAAGAATTTTTCAAAGACGATCGTTACGCCGCTCTTTCGGGAATTGAACTATTGGAAGTCAAACCCGGATGGGCAAAAACGAAAATGGAAATCAAAGACATGCACCTCAATGCCGGAAATGTTGTGCAAGGCGGCGCCATTTTTACTTTAGCCGATTACGCTTTTGCCGCTGCCGTAAATGCATACGGCAATTTGGCAATGTCGGTAGAAACAAGTATTCGCTACTTTAAAGGGGTCGGCACGGGAACGCTTTTCGCAGAGGCAAAAGCCATACATATCCATAAAAAATTGGCGACCTTTGAAGTGACTGTTACGAATGAAAAAGAGGAATTAATCGCCTTGTTTACAGCTACGGCTTACCGGAAAGATGTTATTTTGCCGTTTTCCTGAACTTATTATAGTGTTATGTAAAATAAAATATTAACTTTGCAACATAATTACTAATTCGATATTAAACTTTTATGAATCAGATTATAGAATATATGAGAAAATTTATTTTATTTTTGTTCGGTATAATCTTAGTAGCTGCCCAAGTCGTTGCAGCAAACTACCAAAATGATTATACCACAGTGGCGAGTGGTAATTACTCAACTCCCGGCATATCTTATGCACCTCCTCCTGGTCCACCGGATCAACCTCCCGGTGACGCAACAACCAATCACACAGTTACCGTAAACGGCGGAACAAGTGCAACCGGCAGCAACAGTTATGCAGCAGGCGAAACGGTAAATATCAGCGCGGGAACGCCACCGGCAGGTCAACAGTTCAAAAACTGGACGACAAGCAGCGCTGGAGTGAGCTTCGCTAATGCAAACAGTTCGAGTACTTCGTTTGTAATGCCGGCTAACGATGTAACAGTAACGGCAAACTTTGAAGCCATACCTGTTGTAAACGCTCAAACGCCAACAATCACTTCTCAACCAAAAAATGAAACAGTGAATGTTGGAGATGCTGTAAACTTGTCGGTAACAGCAAGCGTGACGGACGGCGGAGTTCTAAGCTATCAGTGGTACAAAGAAAGCGCTGCAATCAGCGGAGCAACCGCCAGTACCTACTCACCTCCGACAACAACAGCAGGAACAACAAGCTATTACGCCGTTATTACTAATACTAACTACTCCGTAAACGGAACAAAAATAGCTACGGCTCAAAGTAGCGCTGTGACGGTGGTCGTCAATGCAATTCCCGTAAAGACCTACACAGTTACCGTAAACGGCGGAACAGGTGCAACCGGCAGCGGAAGCTATGCTGAGAGCGAAACGATAAACATCGGTGCAGGAACGCCACCGGCAGGTCAACGATTCAAAAACTGGACGACAAGCAGCGCTGGAGTGAGTTTCGCTAATGCAAACAGTTCAAGTACTTCATTTACTATGCCGGCAAACGATGTAACAGTAACGGCAAACTTTGAAGCCATACCTGTTGTCAACGCTCAAACGCCAACAATCACTTCTCAGCCAAAAAGTGCGACAGTGAATGTCGGAGATGCTGCAAACTTATCGGTAACAGCAAACGTGACGGACGGCGGAATTTTAAGCTATCAATGGTACAAAGGAAGCGCTGCAATCAGCGGGGCAACCGCCAGTACTTACTCACCTTCAACAACAACAGCTGGAACAACAAGCTATTACGTTGTCGTTACAAATACAAATAATTCCGTAAACGGAACAAAAATAGCTACGGCTCAAAGTAGCGCTGTGACGGTGGTCGTCAATGCAATTCCCGTAAAGACCTACACAGTTACCGTAAACGGCGGAACAGG
>Ga0209629_10003745_pt1 | contig 11031 bp, 4 predicted proteins | sample TergutCu122P5_FD_187286 | JGI IMG/M metagenome (GOLD analysis project Ga0209629, IMG submission 187286) | Cubitermes ugandensis P5 segment gut microbial communities from Kakamega Forest, Kenya - Cu122 P5 (SPAdes) (version 2) | ecosystem: Host-associated > Arthropoda: Insects > Digestive system >... | reverse complement strand
CACCTTTATGACAATACCTCGCGGTATTCTTCTTAGAATGAGGAATGTTTCAGATAAAACCGTAGAGAAAATCAACACACACACACACACACACACACATTGTAGGTTTAATAGTTTTTTTCTTCCGCATATCCCACTGTTAATGTGATAATGTGGAAAAATATGGTAGATCCAGACAGGCCACAAATGACAATATATTATGACTCAAGCGCCTTGCATGCCGGAAAAATAAGGCTACAAAAATACACTCAGAGTATGTAATGCTTTATGATTTTCCACAGCAACAATTGCTACGCGAACGCGCCTCCGTTTTATTGCTTACGTACATTGTCCGTCTTGTACCAAATTCGTAGCAACACAATAATTGATTTCTGGGAAACAGTTTGTATTTTTATTGAGTTCGATTACACAGCTCACCTTACTTAAATAAATACTCTGTAGGAAATTTATATATATCTGTCCAATCGCTAGGCAGCCTATGGTGCAATTTCATATGCTGTACCTGAGAGACACTTAAACCAACATTCCATTGCACTAGGATATTTATTGTCAAAAATATAATTTATTTTAAAGCTCAATGAAAATCTTATTTCTGTATTTTTCCAAGCTGTCTACAGTATTCCATGATGCCCGACACATTGCATTGCATCAAGTACAACCATGTTAAGTTATAATTCACTTTAATTTGTTCTAAGGACAGTAATACTTAACGATATGATTTTACATAAACATTAAACGTCAATCTGCTCTTTCCCTACAGAGTGCTTATACATTGGTGTGTTATATTTTCCGAACTAACAGCTAATATTCCCATCAATTGGTTTAACACCCTCGTACTTGTAGTGGAACGTTAATGTATTTTATGATGTAGGAGAAAGACTATTTTTTTAGTTTTTATTATTTTAACATTTGTACCGTGCGTCTTTATTATTTGTATAATGAACCAACAAATGCAGAATTGATCAACAATTTATTATACTGCTCTTTGTTACACTGCCACTACACGTTTCGACGCTACTGCGTCATCTTCAGGAAGCTCGTAGTCAGTACCTGCTAAGTTACATAATTATTTGAATGCTGTATTGGTGATACATTTGAAACTTTACATAAGTATTGTTGTTAATATTTAAAATCATTAAAGTGTTACAATTTTTCTAGCTATAATAAAATTATTTTGTCGTGTAATTTTTAGGAAGTACTGTGTTGTGGCCGCATATACAGTCTGTCTGTTGGTACTGTTGTTATGTCGGCCCGGTATGTACATACCGGGCCGACATTATATAAATTGGAACAGGACGTTAGTAAATAGTTTCTATGACAAGAAGCTTCAAAGAGTTTATCCTAGAAAGGGGAAACCAGCCAACTGTGAGAGAGTTTTCTTCGATCTGGTTGAAATAAATGCTGAAATCTGATAGTGACCACGTGAAATACTTCATTGGAACCTTACAGGTTTTTTTTAAATATGGTTTATTAAGCATGCCCCACTATCTACAGTAGTACTACATGCTGTATCTAATAATATTTACATACAATATTACTTTCTTGATTGTAGTTATGGTTATTATTACTGTTTGTGACTTATTGATCACTTTGTTGGAGGGCGTCGAAGTCTATAGATTCAACAAATGCACTGAAGTCCTTCCGATATTTAGTGATGAGGTCTGGTTTACTTGTTGGCCGTGTTCCTATTTTCTTCGTTAGATCCTCTCTGTTGGCTTTGGTGCTCTCGCAGTGAAACAGGATATGATCCAGAACCTTACAGATTATCAGCTAGTAAGGGAGAGCTTTCTGTTACAGGAGAAAAGGCTTGGAACAGTACACATAATCTTTCAGATTTGAAGTTTTTGTTGGAGTTCTGATACAGAATCTAATTTATTTGCACATATTGAGGGCTAATAAAATGACCTATAATATACATCAGTCATTTATATTTCCAAAAGGAGATCCTAAAATTCAGTTACTGTCTACAAGCAAAGGAGGCGGGTTCCTAGCATGCAGTAGAGTCTCAAAGAGTAAATATCTTTAGGAAAAGAGAAAAGAAGGCTTTAAAGAATAAAAAGTGATTGAAAGACGGAAAACGAATTTTAAAATTATGACTCTGCTGAAGACGTCGGCGAACTCATGTGCAGAATACACATGCTGCAAATGAGTTCGAGAGAAATGGCTCTATGTGTGTAGTATTATGGTTGGTTGTATTAATATTACTTCATAAGCACGTGAGCACTGGGTCGAGAAAAACTGCTGAACGTAATGCGAAAAAGCTGGCTGTCTCTTTATTAAGGCGCTATATGTTTTTAACATAAAATTTATATGTCAACACATTGTTTGTACTGAGAATTGTATGCTTCTTAAAATGGGTTATTTCCAGGATTAAGCAGGATTTTTTCTGAAGCTCGTTCTTTGTCGACAATAAGAAAGTTCAATAGTTTATGTCAAGCACAGGTACGTAATTTTCGGCTTTTCTTCTCTGTCATAATGAAGTATAATCTGGAATTGTTTACACTTTTTTAAATTTTGGAGGATCCTAGAAAATTTCGTGTGGTATATTTTTCATGTCAACAACTATGGTCGGTGTATAGATATTAATTTAGAGTAGACAAATTTTTCACGCGACATAACAAAGCATTTTTGAAGGATGATAGATACATAATTTTACAAATATTTTATTCGTAAAATAATTTAAATCATTTTAAATAAACATAGCTAAAACTGTAAGTCATAAAATTATTAAAATGTTTATACCGTTATGTAAATCACATTCCTCATTGCAGAAAAGTTATAACTGTGCAGTATGAGAAACAAATCGAGCAATCCAGTCTTGTTCAATCCAGTATGTACTACAAAATGTAAATCCTTGATATAGATTTATAACAGTAATGGAATAATGATACTACATGTCTACGTAAACAGAATTGAATTGCTTTTGACCAAAATTAACATCGACTACGGTTTTCCGGACACAAGCTCAGAATTCATTTATCGGACAATGCTTTTTGTTATATTTCAAGACTTAAGTTTTTGTGTCTATAAATCAGTCTGTTTTTCCAATATAGAAGGCGAATTGTTTCGTCTGGGCTGTCATGAAAGTGCCAGTTCATATACAAAATTTAATCTATACGAAGAGTCACCGCCTGCTTTAATCACGCATGTACTGAAGAAGCCCTTTAGAAATGAGGAGCCGCTTGTTCAATAAATATTGAGGACACACAGATTCACTTTCTGTCTGGCCAGGTTGTATAAACATTTGCGGTCCTGCGACAGACAGTTCCATTTTGCAACATCTCGCTCCACGAGATTCTTCTGTGGCAAAGCTTGTGCTTATGGAATAATGTATTAAATAAAAGTTCAAGAATTTTACACTTTGTTTTAAGCTCTGAGGAATCAAGTATTAGCAAGAGCATAAAAAGTGTTATGGGTGAGAGCTACTTTCAAGTTTCTGTGTTTTTGGTGAGATTGAGTGGAATTCCGATTAAAATTAAAAGAGTGTCTCGGTTTAAACCTCTGTGCAATTGAAGATCGATGGCGTACTTTTGTTTTAAGTATTTTAATGGATTTTGTGTTTAACCTTTTGGAGCCGGAATTTTACATTTAAATTTTAACACACCCTGTATTTAAAATGCGAATAATACAGGAACCAAACAAGGTAGCATTATGAAATGAACGGCATTTTGAAGAGAAAAAAACGGATATTATGCAGCATGTTTAAAATATTCAGTATGTATATTTGTTGAATAAATATTTAAAATGTAGCGTCTGGAGGTTAGCGCTGCAGTACGACATATATAGATGTCGTTAGGCTTTAAAAGGTTAAGAAAAACGAAACTGAAAAGTTTTGTCGTTTTGTCTTCGGGATGGCTTTTCTGTGATGTATGCATTTATATCTCAGGTAGCCGAAGTACCGGTATGTGTCTTATAGATACAGGGATATTTCTGGGGCTTGCCGATGAAATTCAAATCAAATGTTAGTTCTCTTTGTAATTTGGAAGAAATTAATATTTCATCATTTTCTTGTAGAAAATATCTCTTATCTCTTTCAATAACTAATCTATATTCACTATTCTGTTAGTCCCTGCGGCACAAAATTCTAATACATGTATTTGGTACAAATTATAAAATTCTCACGACTTTTATGACTTATAGGGGAATTAGCACAAGGTTTGGAGTATCATATAAAATGTGATATCACCGATTAATGTCAGTCAAAATAATTCTAGCCCGTCTCATTTTTTATTTAAAGCTTATGATTTATTTTCCAGAATCAAAAGAAGACATCGAGTGCTTGATTATAATCGCAGACTCTCTCCAGTAGGAGGGTTTGCCACTCAGAGATCCTGTTACTGGAAATCTAACCATGACGGGCTATAACGCTGGTTAACGCTCTCACGAAGTACGGATGGGTTTTCGTGGTTGTTTTCCACACAATTTAGTCAACCTTTCGAATGGTGACTAATGGCGCCATAATCTTTCTACGTGGTATCCATTCGACGCTTCAGTCAGTCCATTGTATGAGATCACCAACGTCATTCAGGTACAGTTTATAATAGTTAAACTTTTATACGTACAACAGGCGACAATCAGCTTCTAACAAGCACAACACGAGACAGGATTACGTGTGTCACACGAAATTGCCCAGTCTATGGGATTGTGAATATATATAACGTAAAGCTAAAGCAATCCCTGTAGAGGACTGTTACGGTCTTAGAGTTTCCCAGAAGCTTGAGGCTCCCAGACAAATGGAACATGAGGGTGGTAAGTTTGTTAGGTATAAATATTGGCCGTCTTTACCTCAAGGAAATATTCCTGGTACTTATTTCTGTTAGAGGTTGTGTCGACCCCAGAGCTACACTGCGGCCGAGAGGATTATGTCAATGAAAAATTTCAGTAACATCACAGGGAATCGAACTCGCCACATTCCAGTTCGTATCGCAGCGCCTCAACAAACTACGCCACTGCGCATGTGTAATGTAGGGGACATAGCACGTATGGGGAGAAGAGAGATGCATACAGGGTTTTGGTGCGGAGACCTGAGGGCAAGATACCACTTGGAAGACCCAAAAGTAGAAGGGATGATAATATTCAAATATATGTTCAGGAAGTGGAATGGAGTGCTTGGACTAAATAGATTGGACTAAATAGATTGGACTAAATAGATTGGACTAAATAGATTGGACTAAATAGATTGGACTGAGCACAGAGACATGCAGCAGGTTGTTGTAAATGCGCTAATGAACCTTCAGGTTCCATAAAATGCGGGATTTTCTTGACTAGGTGAGAAACTGTTAGCTTCTCAAGAAGGATTCTGCTCCATGGAGTTAGTTAATTAGTTAGATTTGACAGAGTTGCCTTCCGCTTCACTTTATTTTTTACGGCTCTATAACTATCTCTATTTCATACTCATTACCTACTGTAGTACTTCGACATTAAGACGCCCTCTAATTTAAGACGCACCGCATATTTAAAAAGGGATTTTCTGGGAAAAAAAGTTTGGATGGCAATTAGACAGAAGTAAATACGCTTTAAAGAATTTTCTTTATAATACAGCATCAATGTTTTTGCATTCAAGGTCTTTTCGTGTGAGTCTAGCATTTTTGCATGCAAATACATTTCGCCTTCCATAAAATTAATTATCTTTTAGCAAGACCACTTGCTATTCGAGGAAAATTGTGTTTTAGAGATTTCTGAAGAAAGAAAATTTCCTCGAATTTAAGACCCACCCTAATTTTCATTTCGGAAAAAAGTGAGAAAAGGCACATCTCAAATTCGATGTACATCAATTTTCCTTTACGTCCTTTAGTCCAGATTGTTCTTAAATTTAACTGCATTTTTATGTTAGGATCTTCTTAACCAATGTCGTGCAATGAAAGTTTTCCAAACACAGTGGCACAACCAAAGATAACACTGGGACACAGATGATGATGCGCATATAAACTGAAAGGCCTACATGTAAGCACTATGTTATTAATCTGGTAGAATGTGTTGGTGTTGTAGAAGCACCTGTGTTATTTAAAGCCAGACATTATGCAAAGAGAGAATATCACACAGTAGTAATATTCTAGCCGATCCCTACGGCCTTACAATATTAGGTGTAAGTCTGACGCCGCTTGATTGCTGGAGTTGCGGGTTTGAATCCCGCTGAAGGCATGAATATTCGTCTCTTGTGTCTTTTGTGTGTTATGGATGTAGCGGCCTATGAGGCGGACTGATCTCTTTCATGCGAATTTTATCGAGTGTTTGTGTGCGTGTTTTGTGTGTGTGTTTGTGTGTGTGTGCGCGCGCGCGGGCGCGCGTGATCTAGGAACCTCAACAACGAGGCGGAGTAGGCCCGAGTTGGGAAAGAAAATATTCAAAAATTAGCTTGTAAACACGAGTTTATAACATTATTTTCTTGTTCATCATTCTGAAAAGCGTAACGAAAAGAACATGCTTGTTAATTTTGAAATTAATTTCGCAAATTATAATTGCGCCAGTAAATATTTTGTGCTGTTCTAAAGTTGGTCAACATTACAGAAGTATATTATTAATTTCTCCTATCTCTGTAGAACGTAAATGCAGGAACTGATAACGCTCTATCAGAACACAAAACATGATAAGTCATATCAAAGACAAAGTTCACACGCCATTTATAATTTAAAAATTTAGAATAAAGGATTTTATTATTCTTAAGCATTGGTACAAATGCCAGTATATTGTAAACGTTTCCTTCAACTATGATTTTTGAAAGTGCCTAGCAGGGACTGAGACAAAGTGGTTATAAAACGAAGTCGGATCAAAGTGTTTACCAATTATTACTATTTTATATAAAGTAAATCAGCCATTCCCATCTTTTCATTCACGATAATTTTAACTACTGGATATTCTTCAGTTCACCTTTCATTAATTATAATATAAACCGCTGTTTTGTGTAAAGGCTTTAGGATAGAAATAAATACATTAATATTATTCCCGCTGTCGTCATTGTGTGGGCTACATATGTTACACGTTATGACGTCTGTTCAGGTACGCGTTTTCTCGCTCATAAGTATCGTTTGTCGCTATGAAGACAAACTCAATACTGCTATTTTATATGTTAGCCGCATTTCCTTCATGCGAATGAAATAAAACTTTAGGCTGAAAAAACGAACACTGTTCGTTTACGTTCCATCACAACTGTTCGAAAAGTTCAAATAGCAGTAAAACGTACTACCAGTTTCCTAAATTCAGTAATTATAATAATAATAATAATAATAATATGTCAAAGTTTATTCCTGTTTGTTGTAGCGTCAGTAACATCAGCTGCTCTAAGGCTGACGTGATAAGTGTTAATAAATTTACCAAAAATATGCAAACTCTTTTAAGAAGCCTTTGGACCGTGTATAAGACGGTGTTAGGCATACAATAAGGCTCTGCACCTTTCAGCATGATCGCGAGAAATAATAAATCATCGGAACTGGCAAGGAAATTTGGTACAGCGAGACCACAAACGTAACCATATCAATGTTTATTTTAAAATAAAACTTGCATATCAATGATTATAAACCCGGAGACACTGCATATTTTTAAAGCAACGTACAATGAACTTAACACGTAAAGAATCAGTACGTAAATATGTATTTTTTTTAGAAATAGAGTAAAAAACAAAAGTTTGCTAATTATGCTGATAATAACGAAGATGATAGTCGGAATAACTATGTGTTATTGGAGACCTATGCACCAGGACAGTATACTTGGAAACTCTTGTTATGTAGGTTTACAATTAGGTTCGAACTCTAGAACTCTCGATTATCAGGCTAATATACAACGCTAAATCTTAGTGAATGGGATGTCTGTATCTTCTTCATTTATGTGTGAGACGCATGCAAATAACGACAAAGAAACTCTCGCAGTATAGTGACAGCAGTCACTGTAAGGCGGTTTTCACGAAAGCCGTCGATATATTATACAGCTTAATATGTACGAGTTTTTCGCCTAAAGTTATATTATTGAACGTATCAAAAATTCTCTCAAGAATAGGCTTTTTGTTTTCAAAACACAAAATTTGTGTTTACAGTAACCATTAAAACCAAACTACATTCTTCCGCCTGTAGTGTAATTATTTCTACACTTTGCTATAAAATCGAAACCTAAATACTGAATTCGCGTGATCGCCTTACTGTCATTTTAATTTCTTACATCTCAACAATAAGCTTAAATACTTCGACATATGTTTATTTTACCTATTCATGTAATGACACTGCCAACAAAGTTTTATAGTTACATAAAAATTGAATTATCGTTCTCCTAAAATTTGCACTTCTTGTATTTTGTTTATTATTATTATTATTACGAAGTGTAATATAAGGACATAAGTTGAAATTGAATGAAATAGAGGTGTTAATAATTATGGGTCAATAGTCATAAGGCAGACAAATACTCCTACACGAAAAGACTCAGAATCACAAGCATATGGAAACACTGATAGCATATATATATATATATCCGATATATGACGTGGGAAATAACTAGTGTAAGTTAGAAAGAACATGCATGAACAGAAACTAAACTTTTTCATTAATAAGTCACATGGGGTGTTCCTTGCGCTTCTTCTGTCTTTTGCATAATTAATATGGGCAAATCAAATGCACATAATCTGAGTCAGAGCCAAGTGCAATTGCAGACTACAGCGTATGAAGTATTAAAAATATTTCGTGATTTAATGCTCGGAAGAATAAAATAAATGTAAATTACATATACAATTTCTGTTTGTATGTCACAGCAAACATATTCTCTATATGATCAAAGGTGTAACACCTTTTCCGAAGCATGTTTATTCAATGTCCATCACATCCAACAAACGTTACAATTATTTTTACAGGCGACTGGTTTCGGCGCTGGCTTCGAGCCATCATGAGGCCTTATCCAAGAAAAAAGGTACAGAAAAATTTACAACCACAATTTTTAAGATAAAGTTTTCTCCATTACATTAAAATACATCCCAAATATGTAAATATACAGATGGTTGTCAAATACAATAAGCCTGTATATATATGAAGAATATTTGTATAGATAAAAATTTAGAAGTTAAAAAATTTTTATAGATATAAGAATCGAAAATACAAAATTATGAAAATTATAAAAGCATTACATTTTTGTGTACACACAACCGGAACCGTCGGATGTTTGACAATTGTGTAGACCAACGCGTGTTGGTGTTCTTTTGGCATTTTGATTGCTGCAGTCAGCAATTAATAGCAGAAAGAAAAGACAAACCAGTCTAGCATAAAACGCTATAAAATTATGCAACAATTTCGTAAACTGAAGCATATAAAAATTAATGCCCAATATCAGTGGAGAACGTCATTTTGAAATACCAAAAATTTATCAGTGTTACAGAGTAGAAAATCCTTCAAGAAACCATAGGCAGGAAAAACTGCACGTTGACCTTCACAATCTTCCAGAATCCGACGGTTCCGGTAGTGTAGTACACATAAATGTACCGTTTTTATAATGTTATCATTCTGCTTTTAGATTCCAACAACTTTAACTTTTAATATCATATCCACACAAACATATTTCATACACACACACACACACACACACACACAGATATATATATATACATACATGCTATTTGTATATGACAGCTTTTTGTATATTCATATTTTGTACTGTGTTTGAATGTAAAGAGGAGATTTCTATCTTAAAAACGGCAGTTTTTTTTGTTACGTTGATCTTACATAAAGGCCTGATAATGGCTTGAAATCAGAAACGATAGTAATCGCCTGTAAAATAATTTTATCGTTTGCTGTGCGTGAAGGAGATTGAATGGATATGAGTTGGTGATCTGATGTACAAACGGTGTGTCTAATGTAAATATTAAAGACTTTTAGTTTAAAAACAACTTTTTATATCTAAAATAACTAAAAACACTTTAACGTCAAGCACAACTAGTTTTATTACATAACAGGCTACATGTTTCGACCTTAGAAGCAGGTCATCATCAGGCCCATGTACAAATCAAGTCTTCAAATGCTGTGCTTGATGGGATCCCATCTTGTACACATCTTTAAAATATTAAAATTAATAGTACAATTCAGTTAACATCTTAGGGAAGGTATTTGTCAGGTGGTAGTGAGTAAACTGATTGGGTGACTTGGCTGGTGGGATGCGATGAGTTTTTTATTTGTTGTTCGGTTATCTCGTTGAGTTCGGTGTGCAAGCAAAGTGTTTAGTATCAGTTGTGGTAGCTTCTAGCGTCCGCTGCAGCGTGCCGCTGTCAGGTGCTGTCGTATGTTAATATAGGGTTGATTGCGTGAGGTTTTTTTTCCTTGACATCTAATCCTGTTGTGTAGTAAAGCAATTCCGAATAGATTAGAGGGGAGGTTACATACGTGGTGTGGGTATTGTGCTATCCTATCGTGGTAGTAAACACATGACTTACTTGTGTGCTGTGCGAGGGAATGCGTATTCCCGCTGGTGGTGGGTTTTCCGGTGATGTGGATCACTGCTGTTGACAGCTTGGTTATTTCCTTAAAAACTGTTTGTTGTGTTATATTGTGGTGAAGTTCTATGCGATCCATTAGATTGGTTGCGGAAGGTCCGGTTCTGTTTGAGTTCAACAGTGTGCTGTGCTGATGGTATGTCTGTTTTGACTTGTATAGGGGCATTAATGACTTCAAGAAGGGGTACCAGCCGAGAACTATTATAGTAAAGGACGAGAAAAGAGATTTGGTTGCAGACTCCCACAGTATTATGACGAGGTGGAGGAATTATTTCTCCCAGTTTTTGAATGTACATGGGGCTAAGGAGGTTAGGCAGGAAGAAATACACACAGAAGAACCACTAGTGCCTGAGCCAAGTGCCTTTGAGGTTGAGGTGGCTATTGAAAAGCTAAAAAACCACAAATCACCAGGTATTGATCAAATCCCAGCGGAACTGATTAAAGCAGATGGTAGGACAATTCGTTGTGCGATCCATAAACTTATTATTTCTATTTGGAATAAAGAGGAATTGCCTGAAGAATGGAAGGAGTCGATAATAGTACCTATCCATAAGAAGGGGGATAAAACAGATTGT
>Ga0209629_10003743_pt1 | contig 11032 bp, 7 predicted proteins | sample TergutCu122P5_FD_187286 | JGI IMG/M metagenome (GOLD analysis project Ga0209629, IMG submission 187286) | Cubitermes ugandensis P5 segment gut microbial communities from Kakamega Forest, Kenya - Cu122 P5 (SPAdes) (version 2) | ecosystem: Host-associated > Arthropoda: Insects > Digestive system >... | reverse complement strand
CTGGTAACTGATGTGGCGGGGTAGTTTATATGCTAGGATGCACTGGCAACTGTTTATATTTGAAAATTATTTGATATTCTTTTGTGAAATATATTAAATATTAAATTAATTAACTCATAAAACTTTTACAAGTATAAACAATTTTTTTGTTAGATTTGATACACTTTTGTGAACCAAATGAAAATACTTCCAGCCCCTTTTATACGTATGGGGTATAAAAACCTAATATTAATTGCAGTGCACTGCAGTAAAATGCTCAGACTCCAAATCATGGCAAATTAGAAAAGTGGCAAGTGCTGTGCTGCTTACCAACACACAAAATAATCTGAATGAAGAATGATGTCAGTTTTCATACAAAATAACAGCCTGTACAATGAAGGAATAATTGTATTACCCTTGCTGTAAATAGTTTTTTAACATCTGATTAGATTAATTTCAAAATGTGCAGTTAAGTGACATACCAGTGTAATCCAGAACTAAGTAACACCAATTACTAGACAGGAAGGAAGTCACAACCTACTTTCACTTTGACACTGTACTGTATAACAGAAAATAATTCACAAATGGAAGCTATTCTAAGCTTTTACTTCCCTGTGCCTGAATCAGAAAGCCATATTAAAGGACCTATATGTGCAAGGAATCAGGTTTTTGATTTGTAATATCAATAGAAATCAGCTTTTGGATTTGAGATTTCAATAGCAAGTGGGTTTTAATTTGTCCTTCATACTGAAATCCAGCATTCAATAAGTTTATCTGCATAACCACAGAGAACCCTACAATTCCATGAAAAAATATTTATGAAGTCAGTGTATTATGAATTATTAGACTAATTAGTGATTATTTCCTAGTGTCTCTGTTTACGTCTTTCAAATGAAGTACTTTTAAGATGCAAAAATATACAGAGGCAGAATATGACAACATACAGCCCTATACAAAAACATGCCACTTTGAAGCACTATACAAAATGGTGCATATAACAAAATGAATGCAAATCGGTCTAAAATGGACTAATACAAATCTTCTTTTTGATACAGGCTAAAATGTTAAACCCACAGCTGGACATTAATTTGCCAAATTTTAAAAACCGGCACTTCACAGAAATACTGCTGTTGTCAGTGCAACATACATGACAGCATTCTATGCCCTAGTTGTGTTAGGTGGCAATGTCTGAAATAAGGGACTGCTTGGAAGCATGGAGTGAGAAAATAGTTCTGGAGGATTTGGTTCTTCTTCTGGGTTGTTGCAACAGTTAGGAGGGTTATTGTTTCCAGTGTTTAAAACGAACACCCTGCTCTCATCTTCAAGTGTCAGGGAGTGCCAATATTTCAAAGTAACATCAGTATTCAACAACCCTGCTACAACACAGCAGACCAAATCTTCAACACAAACCCGTGGAAACCAAAAACCTCACAATACTACTCTTGTACTGTACAGCAGATTGGAAGGCCTGTCAAGAAACCTCAAAAAGACACCTTAAAGGGGTTTGGTACAGCTATAATAAACTGAGGAAACCAACAGCAAATAATGACTTGCTTTCAGAAATAAAGAAACCTCAGACAGCACATACATGTCAGTCACAGCTGGGTGAGGTTCTTGCATTGGCTTCAATATATACTGCTGAATTTCTGCCATTCTGTGCCTTTCAGGGTCACTCGCTGCTAACTTTACAAAAAAAAAAAAAAAAAAAAAAAAAAAAAAAAGTTACAAAATAGCACCATTTTCAGTCAACACCACTTACTTTAAAATACCATTTTTTCCATTATATACTTCCAGCATACATGCTGTATTTGGTAACATTGTAATGACACAATCTACTTGTGCTGCAACATCCTGTGGACTATGTGACACTGTGGCTCCCAGCTGCTTTAATGAGTCCAATGCCTCCTGCTGAACATCATAAACCACCAAATTATGGCCCTGAAAATTAACAAAAGGAAAAGGCTGAGGTTGCAGTGTACATAAAGATAATATAATAAAATGCCTAAAAACATTCATCTGCTTTCCTTAATTACATGCAGTTGAAAAATAAAGTATTGAAATGACCAGTGGTGGGCTGTTGTAAACATAATAATGAAACCTCATGCTCCACAACCTAGAGGATTTCTTAGGTAACTGAGCAACTATTATTTTCCCAAGGACCACGCATTTATTCCTGACTTGCAATCCTATACAACAGTTTTAATTTAGTGAGAGTGACTTTTTAATTTAGATGGTCCTACAACTATGTTGAATAAAGAAAACTTTTTCTTCCCAGTCTTCTACACAAACTTATAAATTCACTATAAAATTCAGTGTAAAAATAGAGAGGAACAAAATTAAAATTCCAATATCTTGTCCACTTTAAAGCAGCAATGAGGCCTTAATCATATGCCTCACCATAAAGTTCTTGTAGAGTTCTATATCACTCATTTGCGACAAGAGTGCCACAACTCAAAATTTTGCATTTTTGAGTTACTGGTATAGAAAGAAACATTTGCAGATGCACTTTTAATAGGTATAGTGTCCTGAAAAATCACAAATTTTGAGTTGTGACACTTGTCGCAAATAAGCGATATGTATATTCAGAATTGTACTGAATGAATTTGTACAGGAACTTACTTGGTATATTGATTATCCAATAATAAACATATGACTCTGCTGTGAAGGTAAAGACCACAACAACACAAGCCTATACAGGCAGAGAGGGGAGGAAGAGATATAGAGCCAACCCATTTGCAACCTCGGTGCTACAAGGAGTGGATGGTCAGCACAGTGCCCCAGCCACTTTCCCCTAGAGAAAGACCTGGTACCCATTATACAGGAGGTTAGGTGGGCCTTGGGGCTGGTATTTACAGCCATTGAAAATCCTGCCGCCACCAGGATTCCATCTCCAGAACGTCCAGCCTGTAGCGAGTCGCTATACTGACTACACTATCCCTGCTTCATTACTGTGCAGTAACTTCAAAAAGTTTTTTTAATGAAGTGACTAAGTATTATAGTATTATGCATAACTGCACGTTACTTTGTCTAATGTAATTCATTTTATTCTTTTTTTGGGGTTACTTTATCCTTGTAACATGTTCCTGTAACTATACTGTTTTGTAACTACATCGTATTTCTTGGTACTTTTCCATGATATACGAAATTCAGACTTCTTCTACATCCTACTTCCTTAGGATTCATGCTGTGCATCTACGTCTGTCTGTCTTGAGGGATTGGTCTCATTCCAAATCTTGACAACAGACTATTTTCCTTAACCATGACATCATACTTCAGATATATCAGCTCTCTTCGATGTGGAGCTGCTAATTCTAATGTCTGAATAAGTCAATGTCCACATTACATCCCTACTTCAACATATTTCTTAATGTTATATTGGTGAGTGCAGCAGAATGCACTTTATAGTTGTAATTTTCACAGGTTAATTACCTTAGCAAGAACATTCTCAGCCATAGGCCTTCCCATATTACCAAGGCCAATGAAACCTACATTATCCAAGTGTGCTTTCACATCTGAAAAAAAAAAAACCCAAGAAATATACATTGACAACTACATAAAAATATAAATTTATATATATATATTACATGATCTTTATCTATACCTCAGGGTCCCTTGTGGTACTTTCTGTAGATAACTTGAACAATCAACTCTTACACAAGTCTTTCATTATAACACTATAAAAGATTTATAAGAATCTGCTAAGGTGTGAGGGACAATTCTGAGATAATGAACAGATTACATCTCTTTAAAACTAACATTCAAATTATTGGCATTCCTTTTCTTTGCCTTTCCATGCACTGGGCTTCTTGATCTTTCTCTCACCTTTCACCCATTCCGTTGTCAACAAGTACTTGGTGACATTAGGCCTGTTCTTCTCCCATGGGCATAATTTTAACTGTAAACAATACTCTGTCACTTCCCACAAATACTCTACATCACGTGACTGAAGTACGTTACTACAAAAAATGAGTCAACAAGAAGCAGCAACCGATAGTTGTCAGGTAACATCATGACCCTATAAAATGGAAACATCACATACTCATTCTGTATACAAAGGCCTCTAATTAAGTCCACGCACTCCATTCATTGTATATGTAACTAACATCAATGTTATTACCCTCCAAGTTTATGGTCTCTATAGTACCATAAAAATTTTCATACATCTAGAAAAGGAATTGCTGCCGTTGTGTGGGTTTCCTAAGACTGCGACGTTTAACGTCCTCACATTAATACTCTACGAAGGATTAAACTTTAAGTTTTCCATACCGTTGTGTTTGTACACCCAACATAGCCACTACAGTCACCAAAGCAGTTCACAAGGTACAGTGACCGACAGCAGTATAAAACGTAAACACAACGCAAAAGGATGGCTTTAGCACTCCCCATCCTGTTGTGACAAGAATCCAACTAGACTTTACGTGAAAACCGCATCAAGTTGCCCCAACGCCATAACCAAGACTAAATAAGTGAACAAAAACAGTGATATATTCTTACAATAGTGTTTGTGTCATTAGGAAGAAAAAACCGTGCGACAGAATGTGCAGTGAACCTTTCATACATTTTAACACAAACAGTGATGTTTTTAATTAACAGTGCCGACCCTAATAGCAAGTGAAAAAACTGTGTGATAGAGTGTGCAGTGAATTTTAATATTTTTAACAGAAACAATAACTCGATTTTACGGACTGTGCCTGCTCTTGTCTATACGATAATCTTACGAATATCTAGGCTCTATATGGACCTGAAGACGGTCTACGTGACCGAAACATGTCGTCCATATTAAAGTTTTACATCTAGGGACTGTTGCTATTAGCAACGTACAATTTGTTGTGTTGACGGTTGTGCATATATCTCTAATCTACGAAGGATGACAACCACCAAGAAGCGCAACCACTGTGTGACGGCTGAACTGTAAGATTTATATTCGCTTCCTAATACAGACAGGTACTGTTTTTCTAAAGGACAGGCGGTAATTAAATATTTAAAAGAGCAATTTCCATGTCATTTTTTTTTAAAAAGATGCTTCTACGCACTTGTACATATTCTCTGAGAACTGCAAACGTAGCGCAGACGTCTACTTCGATTAATTAAAACACCACTCTTCCTTCCTACGCAATAACCAAAAGTTGCCATTATTATCGTACACTTCTCTTCCCAAAATCTGATCCACTCTGATCCATGCTCGACACCACAGACACGTACAAATTTCACAGACCAACACTACGCATAACAATTGGCTATGATAAGCCACGGATGATCTACGTAATAGTAGCGAAGCCCTGTGCCAAAATATTGCACAGTTTGGACGTACAGCACCACAGTTTCGTGTCAGGAGTGAAGGTTGCCACTATACTAGATAATCTGTGGTTGACACGCTACTTGGTCCTGTGACCGTAAACGTAATTGTTGATTCTCCAGATTTGCCCCAGTTAACTCTAATCCATGATCTAGGGGCATCCATAGTTCGTTGTTTTCTTTAATCCATGGTGTCTTGATGAGTGTTTCGCAGAGTGTGCGTCCTAGAAGAAGAAATGGGAAGTAAAGAACACAATGAAATATCGTCAGCAGATGGAGACAGAGACGTCTCATTCCGAGAGCTAGTAAGCAAAACATAAATACGATTCCTTTGTTTAATCTAAACCATCTTGTATCAACTGGTGTGTAAATACAGTACTGGCATATTATATTGTAGAGGTTATGAGACCCCTTGCAGGGTATAACTTCTATGTGTTCTGTAAAGGTATTTTCTCCGAATGCTATTTATGTTATTCTTTTCCTTTCAAAGGGTATTGTAGATGTGTTATGTGAAGCCTGTGAACAATTAAAGTGGAGTTCACCAACAAGAATACAAAAGGAGGCAATTCCCGTAGCTTTGCAAGGTATAGCATCGCATTCTTTGACGTTTGTGGCAGTGGCAGCTGTTTTTGTTTTATTTTAGTTCTACAACAGTGTAAATTATGTTTATATTTTTAGGCAAAGATATAATAGGTCTGGCAGAGACTGGATCTGGAAAGACAGGAGCATTTGCACTTCCTATATTACAGGCGTTGTTAGAGAATCCACAGCGTTACTTTGCTTTAATTCTCACCCCAACTAGAGAACTGGCATTCCAGATTGCAGAACAATTTGAAGCACTTGGTAAGACAAGTACAATAATTTATTCTTATGCGTGTTTCTGCCCGTTTCTTTAGCACAGTGCTTATTAGTAATTACTACAACCCATGTTGTTAGTAACCTTCTGGAATTCTAAATACACACACATAACCACATGTACATGTGTGCAAAATTATGTACACTTACACATTAATATTCCCACATGCATACATGGCAATGTTCATTCAGTTGTAAAAATATTTGTTTAAAATGGAGGTTTTTGATGTGTGTATGATATGTGATCTGTAAGGAGAAGGGTTAATCATAAAATAATACAACAAACTGTATGACACTTCTCCTCAACCTCTACTACCCTCTGCTGTTTCCAGGCATGAACATACCAGCTTCTAGCTGCACAACAGTGTGAAATGCAACCATCACATGCCTACCATATATTATGTTATACCATCAGTCCCAGATCTCACCCTTAGAGATGCCGGTCATCTGTATATTCTCTTTGCCTTATACAGCCTTGCTCCCAAACTCTGGTCTTCAAAGTCAGAAGTCATGATCAGGGTGTGCACTGCATAGAGTACAGCCACCACCTAACTTCTTAACTTGGAATACGCACCACAGGGTAGGCTAATGGTAGTCCTGCCTAGTAGTGTGGCCAATACAGACTCTCTTTCTTGTTATGGGATGAGGAAGGAAAGGTCCCTTTGGAAAGTCTGAGTCACCTAGCCAGAAGATTTTATGACTATTGGATAATCAGACAGTCACACAACTGAGAATGCTAATTATAATGTATATACATGAATCTAATCAAGATAGCATTCTGAATATGAAATCACACAAAAATAAACATACTATTCCCAGTGAAATCTTCCTGATATTCTATCAGTCATTTGTCTAGCCAAATTTTTCCTTAAGAGACACTTCACTTGGCTCCATGTTACTCTTTATGTGTACACTCACTACTACTGCAGACATCGAGAGAAACCTCAGCTTGGGCTGTCCAATCATGCCTTGCACCTGTTATAATGGTACAGGTTACAAACTAATAAGTGGAAGATGTTGCCATATGAGTATTGCCTGCACCTTGAATTTTATTGGATGTCATTAATTTGCTTTATGATACTTGTGGATGTAAGCAGTAATCATTTCAGCTATGAAGATTTGTCTCCAGGCACCCCCTTTTATACAGAAAAACTATATCTCTAAGAGTTTTCCAAATGTGTGGTTATTGGTGTGCCCTGTGCTCATAACCGCTTCCCCCTGGGCCATTATACTGCTCTCTTCTACTCACTGACTAGGCTGGGAATGTTGAATTAGCATGAGGACTGGTTTTACTGACCAGTGGGTGAACCTTGGTGGTACTCTGCTGTATGTCCTTGTGACATACTGAGGGACAACTTTACTTTGTCACCAGCATATTTACTTTAAAAATAAATTATCAGTTTATTAATGTAATGTAAAATTGTGTACAAGAATGTAACTGAACACAGAGTCTCCACACATTTTTTAATACAGACAAATACATAATGAATACAGTATATCCACCTGAAACTAGGAAAGGTATTGTAGCACAGGTACTTCATATGTCAAGGTTGAATATGTGTTTAAAAAAGAATCCATGTTGAATTGAGTATTCTAAAACTTGGTTTGTCTGTTTTTACAATGTGTCTAGGACCACATAATGTGATTTCAGATGTTTACAGATTCATCACATGCCTCCAGACAGACATTAATGACACTGACTGCGGCACGTCTTGGAATGAACTGTATGTCTTTTTCAAAGAAACCTGTTTGCATATTTTGAGTGATGTTTCCTTCCTCATTTTACTAAATATAAACAGGCAGTACAACTGTTTCATGGATATTATTTAATACCACAAACCATGGCGAGGTTGTGGTATGAAGTTATATTCACGTAATAGTTGTATTGACTGAAACATTTAATGGTAGTTAGTATCCATTGAATGGAAACTGGATGGACCAAAGGGATGGTCTTGATGTTTTGGAAAAGGCAAACATCTCTTGGTCCTGTCAGGAGTTGAACCATGATTCATTTGTCCAGCCCATGGTCACTATACTGACTATACTGTCCTGGCTTCTGTACAGTACTGTATTAGCATTTATTTTGTTGACTAAATGTGCTGAATTTGGTAAGTTTTCATATATTTTGTGTCTTTTGAAAGCCTGTTTGTTAAAATATGGGGTATACATTTTGGGGTCTCTTTTCTGTTTTTGGTCAGCAGAATCCAAAACATGTGTTGGATGTTAGTAATGTAGAAGAATTATGGTTTTCAGTCATAAATTACATTAGGTTGGTAATACATTTTGTACATTATTGTAACACCTTTTCAGGATCCAGTATAGGTGTGAAATGTGCAGTAATTGTTGGAGGGATGGATATGATGTCACAGGCATTAACACTTGCCAAGAAGCCTCATATTCTAATTGCTACTCCAGGTCGACTAGTGGATCACCTGGAAAACACGAAGGGATTCAGTCTCCGTGCCTTGAAATTCCTGGTTAGTTTTATGTCTGTTAGCAAAATTTCAACACATCTGTTTCAGATAGGGGTGCCATTATTACATATTAGTTGTTACTGAATTTGTACACCAATTAAATTTCCAAACATTTTACTACATCTCTTTACCCAGTGCCTGGGTAACATACAAGGCAGTGGTTCATATAGAAAGGTTTTGATGGACCTCAGCACCGAAGGAAAAAGAAACTCAATTTGTATGATAAGGAGATTAAATTGCCTCTATGCCTGCACACCATGCTGTGGAGGTGTATAGGTGATTTGAGGTAATCCTGAACACACTTGGTACTGGATGGAGCTGAGTGCTTTGTTCACATTTCAATTCTGATGTACTTACAGCAGAGCATCAGTACTGTGGGTTCGGCATTGTGCTTTGGTGCTTTCTTTTCTGATTCATGCCAGACTGAAGCCACCCAAAGAGTATGAAATGTAAGCCCAAGGTTAGTAAAGATAAGCTGATATGAGGCTTTTGCTTATTGGGGTTCTTTAACATGCCATCAGGAGCTAAGTATTATGACAGTAATAGATTGAATTTGTAAGTATCTTTCCTGATACTTATTGTTGCTTGGGGATGGGAATTGTTCCTGGATTTAGTTTGACAGGAAGGTGCTGTTGGTCTGGCAGTTGTGAAATTTCTAGGTTCTGAAGGGTTCCACGTAGAGAAATGTAAATAACTGCAGGAGACTTGAAGTATTTTACCTATAGTATAGTCCAAAACTGTGACATACAATTTCATCTGATAAAATACCCATAAACATCTGAAATCAGTGAAATAGTAAGTTAGGTGTTTTAAAAATGTTCTAATTGAAGTGTGCCCATTGCGTACGTATTATCAGTATGTATCTGTATTCCGTGATGAAGGTCTTGAGGTAGAGTATCTTGTGCTGAACATGTTCAGTTAGTGAAAGTGTCATTGTCGAACTAAGCTAACAGTATGGAATTCTATGTGATAAAGTGACAAATAGAGACATCTTATTTTGCTCAAACACAAATATACCAGTACAACAAAGTGTTGTGTGAAAACAGGTAGCACGAATCTGTTGTAATGAAAGTTGTAGTTGTGCTGATGGAAAAGTTTGTTGTATTTATAAATTGTAGTGAACCATGACGGTCATTTCTGTGGACTGTCGAGGAGTTCTGTAATTTCTCATTTTGTAGATTCTATGTCAAACATTGTTTTTCTTTGTTAATGTCACATAAGTACAATTCATTAGTGTGCCATGTTATTTCCAAGGTTATGGATGAAGCAGATCGAATTCTGAACATGGACTTTGAAGTAGAAGTAGACAAGATACTGAAAGTAATACCACGGGAGCGTCGGACCTTCCTGTTCTCTGCAACAATGACTAAAAAAGTACAGAAGTTACAGAGAGCTTCATTAAAAGATCCAGTGAAAGTGGAAGTTTCTACAAAATATCAGACAGTTGAAAAACTGCAACAGTATTACATCTTTATTCCACTTAAGTTTAAGGTATGAGTGTGTGATGGTGATGTACACGCCTGCTGGTTAATGTAGCTTAATTAAAATTACTAATATTAATCATATTTTATTATTGCCTTCATAGACTATTAATATACTTGCAATGCTCCTGACAGAGATTTTTCACAGTTCCTTCCAGGCAAATGTGGAGAGAGTACCACTGATTAGGATGTTACCACTTCCTTCCAAGTCCTTTGCAATCCCTTACGCAGTAATCTTGCAGTTTTTCACTGTATGTTCTAAGTTACAAACAGAATGGTTAAACGGATTATAAGTAAGTTAATAATTTTACTTAACTTCGGGCATTCACACTCAAATTTGTAACATAATCTTTGACAGATGAGTTAGTAAAGTGATTTGCATCACATTTGATTGATTTCTGGTGAGGACAGAGCGTTTTTTTAACCACATCCATATTGATTCTGAGAGCCATCCACCATCCTAGCCAAAGGGTCACAAGGGATCCTTCAGTGGGGATGAAGTGAGCAGGGCATGAAGCTGCCCATTTGCCTCCTACTAGTAGCTCTTAAGAAGATATCAGTTGCAGTCAGGATGTATTGTTGCACGTGAAATATGGAATGAGTTGAGCAAGCAGTCTGTTCATCCTAAACACCATTAGTGCCTGATTATTAGTACAAATATGTGTGTACTATGAAAGATGGGTACATGCAGTGACAAATACAATGATTAGCAATGATTATTTGAGAAGATTTTGCCTGCACATATAATTTCATTGCAGATCAATCCACATATTATAACTCACCATAATAATGAAAACCCCTGGCTTTACAATCTAATGACTTCACTTCTATAGTGGTCTTGTAGTGCGCTGATCTACTGTCAAGGGCAGGCAACAAACAGGAAGAAACTGTCTTGTCGCTGAACTGGAGAAATGACGTTTGATGCCATGTAACATACACATACACTTG
>Ga0209629_10003742_pt1 | contig 11032 bp, 9 predicted proteins | sample TergutCu122P5_FD_187286 | JGI IMG/M metagenome (GOLD analysis project Ga0209629, IMG submission 187286) | Cubitermes ugandensis P5 segment gut microbial communities from Kakamega Forest, Kenya - Cu122 P5 (SPAdes) (version 2) | ecosystem: Host-associated > Arthropoda: Insects > Digestive system >... | reverse complement strand
AATAGAAAGAGACTGTTTCAGCGTTGCCAAACGTAGGTCCATATATATATATATACGACGTTAGCATTTCTGGCTTTACTAGGAGCTCCATATATATAAGAAATTAGTAGCCTAAGGGTTAATATTATTAAATGGCAAGTGAAATTTAATCCGGTAGCCTAAGGGTTAATTAAATGATAAAAGCAATCACTGAAGACATGAATCCATAAGTTCTTTCATTCTATAATTTTCAGTTTCCTGTCAGTTTCAAGGTGAAAAACTGATATCAGGTGTCAAACTTTGTAATTTATACAACATAAACCAACAAAATGCACCTTTTCTAAACTAAACTAAACTAAACTAAACTAAACTCCGTGGCCTTAGTCCGCGAGCGAACTAATACTAAACTAATATTTTAATTTATAAAGTCTTCTACATGTTTCAAACCTGAGGGTTCATCTTCAGGAAGACAGTTGTATATGCAGGTATGGTATATTATGTTATACATGCATCAGTAAAAGCAGTCTTGTAGAACACAATATACCATACCTGTATGTACAACCATCTTCCTGAAGAGGAACCCTCAGGTTCAAAATGTAGAAGACATCATAAATTAAAATATTAGATTAGAAAAGGTGCATTTTGTTGGTTTATGGTGTATCATTACATTACAATGCACGGTGCAAATGACATAAAACTTGATATTTTACTATAAGAAATTGCTCAGATACTCTTACAATAAACAAGTTGCAGCAACTAAATTTTCATCTTGAAGCTTAACATTCACATGCTTTGGGGAAAAAACAGCATTTTTTCAAGCAAAACATTCCAAAAATTTGGCAAATAAGATGCTGAATTACAAACACACAATTTAATAAAAGGTATACTCCACAGATATCACTGAGTTTCACTGGTAATTCTCTCGAAACTGTTTAATCACATTATATATCACTTTTATGGTTGGGGGCATCAAACACTTTTCTTCACATCACTGGTCCCTCAGAATAAAGGAGATTAGGAGCCAGATCAATCCAGCCAGGAACAGATGCAATAGATAACAAAAATGACAATGTGGAATGAAATCATTTCTTTTAAGGGACTTACAATTAGAAAATTAATGGCTTCATTTCAATATTTCGACCACAGTGTTATATCTACACTAATTCAACGAGTTTTTAAAGAAACTATCCAAGCATGCTATGATGGTGATGATTATATTTGGGTATGGGACCTCATGGCCCTGATGCACCTAAGCCTTATTAACGGGCCCTATGTGCCTCATATCAAAATCATGGGAGCCCTGTAGCCCTGCTAAAGCTCCAGATGGCCCCCAACCTTATACTCTTAATGTCCTCCGGTTCCAGAAAAACGGAGCCCAGGTACATGTGTCTGAGTGAGGCCAAGGCCTCACATTCACAAAGAATGTGAGCCGAGGTTTCCTCTTTTACTCCATACCCCCTACACAGTGGACTGTCTAGCAGTCCTAGCAAGTAGAGATCTCTTCTCAGGGTGTTATGTCCAGTAAGAAGGCCAGTTACAACCCTGGACTGAGTCTTATTAAAGGACACGAATTTGACCTCGGTACCCGGACTAAGTCCCAAGATTAATCCTCGAGCCTGTCTTTGGGTGTTACCAAGGTCACGCCAGCTAGCCCAATGTTGGTTAATTAACCAACGACTGAGCCTTTTCCGTATATCTTGTCTAGAGACCCCCATGGCCGGCTCAGGTTCAAGAAATCCCAGAGCAGAGCCGCATCTTGCGAGTTCAATGGCGATCTCATTGCCTCGTACTCCGGCATGTCCAGGGACCCAATAAAGCCCCACCACATGTCAGGCAGAGATACCATTCAATGCCTTCTGGCACTGGTGGACCAAACGAGACATTCTGACAGCCTGGAGTGCTTTCAGTGCCGCCTGACTATCAGAGAATATACTTACATATTTCTCCGGTCTGTTCTGAAGTTGAATTTCATAAACACAGGCCAGGATAGGATATATCTTGGCCTGGAAAACTGTTGTGTACCTACCCAGGGAAAAGCTGAGCCTTCTTCTTACAGACTGCCCATAGACTCCAGCCCTGGTCCCCTCCCTCATCTTGGACCCATCTGTATACCAGATGAGGCCTTTGACTTCAGGAGGAGCTCCCGAGCCTTTAGTCCAGTCTTCCCTGGTCAACATAGTAACCCTGTATTTGGGTTCTAGATTGAATGCGGGCCTCATGGCGTTGACCCCCACTAAAAAAGGGATCCAAGTGTTGAAGCCGCTTCAAGATACAGTTATGTCCCCTGTTGGTATGCAGTTATAAGCATGCTATGACAATATTACCAGACAAGTGGGCATGTTAAACAATTCTGGCCTCAGAGAGTACCAGCTGAAATACTTAAGAAGAGAGAACACAGTTTTTATTATATGACACATACAACAAAGCTTTAAACTTGTAAAGATGCGTATCTGATATTACAAATAAAATGTAGCAATCTAATTACAAACTTTTCAAATAGTAAAATATTTCCAGACACCTGCATTCTCATGACAGGCGCAGAAGCCAGAACTCTGGTCCTTCACTAATGTGATAATGGATCATAAAAACTGTTCCACATGCATGTCACAACATCCTGATAAAAGGGTCACAAATTCAGGTGACATTAGCCAACACAGAATCTTGGGTTCTCAAGCAGTAACAGGAGATCAAATGACAACAGCAACTTCCCACAGATACTAAAATCAACATGTTATTTGCCAAGTGTCAGCTTTCATATTAGCGACAGAAAGTCAGTCTGCACTAGGAACTTCAGTTACTGTCAGAGCTATGCTTCCAACCCACTTGCATCATGTTTCCATTACATCACACACAAAAACACAGCAACACAGAAATAAAAGTATGTCTTTTCATAATGTTACAATTTCCAATTGCAAGTAGGTTTCTCTTGCAGAACTAAGAGCACTTGTTGGTGTTGGTTGCTGAAGAATGGTAAACAGTTTAAGTATCACAAGGGATAAAAGCGCATGTCCGACTCTGTACCACTTTCTAAACCTTAATTTGATGAGACCTAAAAGAAACATTAAGCAAGGAACGTTCCACGCATTACTGCTTCATTGTTTGGGCACAATGGCAAATTAAATTGTTGAAAATCTTCTGTCTAAAACAATCCATCATCATAACAGATTAGAAATAAATTATTCCCATGTTCTAAGACAATCGCGAAAAGAACTACTTAAAGCAGGCAGAAATCCCGATTTCGAATTTAAATAAAAATGCGCTTACTTTACCATTCTTTTTACACAGTGACTGTATGACGGGTGAAAGTACAATTTGCGAAGGAGGTTAAATTCTGCGGCACACATTACAATAAAACTTACTTTCACTGAAATTCCTACGCGCAACCAAGGTCTGTTGTCAAAGCAACGTACAAATGTACGGAGTTCGGTAATTAAACTATTTTTTACTTGCAATAGACAGCTCCACTTGTCTCCAGTGAGCGTATCCGACAACCATAAACTCCACTATGAAACCTATAATCGAAGAAATCAATTGCTGAAAACCATAAAACTACTACATATGTGAAACATAACCAACCTTCTTAGTGGAATGTGCTGGGTGAATAATATCTGGAGTTGGCGCTGGTGAATGTGTACGAGACATAATTACTCATTCTATAACATCAGTGTGATAAGTGTGTCTCCTCGGCTTTTTTTCTTTTTCAACGTCTTTAGCACCATTCACTACATGAGATACAACCACGCTAATTACAAACTTCAAAACACGCAGCCACGCACCAATTGCGTAAACTGTGTATCGCAAAGATTACAGACACACATCCACACAGATCAGAGTACGTCCTAGTCATAGATGAATAACTCCAGGTCCAGGTATGCACGAGATTCAGCTGACCAAGCAGTACAACCTCGGCGCCACGAGAGTGCACTAGAAGCTGGGCAATTGAAACTGGCATTATGAACTCCATTGTTCGGTACATAAAAAGGCTTCAATTCCACATAATTTTGTCATGTTATTTGCAGTGAGGGAAATGCGCCACTCTTCTCTCCTACTTCTTGTTTATATATCTATGTAGGAATGGTTCTATATCCGTTGGTTGTTACACTTTTTCGATCTTTGGAATGAGTGTAATAAATGAAATCCTCAATCATACTAGGCCTAGTATCTACAATTCTTGTACACTTTTTATACTGACGTCACTTCTTGACACTGCTTCAGAAGTAATTATTTTTGTTACTTTTATCTACAGCGTTGACCATTTTCATATCTATACGGATTTCATAATCCTGTAAGAATCCAGGGAATCAGAATAAATGATATGACAAATGGCTGGTAGAACTTTTAGGTGAGACATCCCCGTTGTGTTCTATAGAATTGAATAAAATATATATAGCTGGTAGTCAAAACTACCAGCTATATATATTGTATTCAATGGCTGCCTAGCAAAGTTACCCAAATTTAGACATATTCTGCTTGTATACCTTCATGAAAACTGAAAGCAGTGAAGGGAACTTGGTTTATATGCAGGGTTACCTTTATGTTTGAGTCAACAGAGTATGTTTGACAGGACTTCTGTTTCAACAGCTTTTCACTTTACTCAATTTACACTTAGATTTTCAGTTTTCTCCAGTTACAAGTCAAGTCAATACAAGGCAAATACTAATGACTGAAGAGAAAAATCATCTGCCTTCCCATGTTGCTTGGTACTAAATGAAAAGGCTAATGATCAAATTCCTAGACTGGCCTTTGTGCAGGAGTGCACAGGTAGTATATCACCTAGGTATGTTAATTTTGTATGGTGGTATCTAAATCATGTTGAGCGTTAAAAATGAATCTTGCTTCATGCCATGCTTCACGTGCCTTCAACTTGGGAAGTATTCTCCACATTTTTTGCAAATGTATAGAACCCTGCCAAGGTGTATAGCAATAACACACACACTATAGAGAGCAACAAATCACAAACATTTTTAACAACAATCTTTTTATTTCACTCCAACTGGATGAAGGTTGATGCACAATATCACTCATGAACACTGTTCTTCATACATATATACACAGCACTCATTCCAAAATAAAACCCCCTACTTATGCATGGTGATGGTCATTAATCACTCAAGTGGCTTTTCAATAGCAAATCGATGGTTTGTGGATTAAAATACAGAAAGCAGCATTATTCTGCACATCCTGATACTGCTGAAGTAAATTTTTAATTACCAATGCTGTCTTTCATCACATCACATTTAAAAACAGTCATTTGTCATGGGGAATTAACACCTTTCTACACTACTAACCATATGAACCACTTGTTACTTCAATTTCGAACTTGGCCTGTTCCTTGCAAGACCAACTAGTATTATTATGTGGCACAAGTGCAAAGTGATGCTACTCAGGTACGTGGATGGAAAAGTGTTCCAGCACAATTCAATTATACCAAGGATGCATAGCCTGCTGACACTGGTAAAGTGAGTGGACCAGAGAAGGTATGGGAGGCTGTGAAAATACCAGACATAGAACTGGTAATGGAGGGACCTACTGCAGGTTACACCAATGAAGTTGGCAGTGAAGAGTGGCAGCAAAAATAATTGTGATGCTGTGTCCATATTCACTGTTCCTGAGTGATCTGAAAGCTGTCTCCTAAACTTCTTCCCAATATTAATAAATGTAGAATAACTACGTAGGGAGACCAATGCAGAACTGTAGAAGAACAGCAGCAAGGTTATGTGCAAGGCAAGGAGGCTCACATGGAAGAATGAGTTTGTAAAAATGTCCTCTGGCAAAAACCTCCAATTCACTGTCCACTCATACAAAAACACACGCCCAAAATCAAATGCACCACGAATGTAAGCTATAGGATTGGCAAGAATGAATGGTATTCCAAGCAGTATTTGAACAGCTGCACATATTGCCAACTGTATCAATGTACCCTTAACGCCAAGACAAGTTAAATACATCAACAGAATGGGTGGTGCAAACAGGAGAATATTCATTTTTACTGATACTGCGATGCTGTATAATATACTTGCCAGGCTCCATTTTGAATCTAGGAAAAGATTCACAGCAGCATAAAATAGTAACATGGCCACCGGGTCATTGAATAGTCGTAGAACAAATATTGAATGGATACGATATGAACAACAACAAGTTAGAACCAAAACATACGGAGGCACTTTCTTGCTCTTCATGTAAATTCTAAACACCAAACACAGAAGGCTAATGTACATAACGGCAAATATATATTGAGCCAATCTAATATTCTGTCCATGATCTGTGGCGTAATACAGAGCGATATAAATATAAACAAAACCTGCTGGATAAACGAGTGGTCCAGTGTCACCCTTCAAAAGTGTGTAGTCGAATGTTCCATTCAAAACACCCTTTACTTCTTGCATGTATGCCACCCAATCAATCTCTGTATATTTCACATTCTGGATGACTAAAATGTTGACTACAATTTCTGCCAATAAAAGACAACATGCCACAAACATCATACTGCTCGGATCAAACACCAGTGAATACACAAACTGTCTTGTAAAGAGCTTCTCGTAATACATCTTCACTTCTTTCAGGGCGTTTCTTTTCTGGAGTGATTTGCCTTGCTTCACGTTTGGAGCCATATTTACACGCAAAACTCGCACACGCCAGCCTCGTACTAGATGATCTGTGCCCTCGTAGATGAGATGTGCCACGTAAAGTGTTGTTGGACGGAAGCATGGATCAGACCACAGAGCATGTAGTACTAGTATTAATCTGTGTTCTAGAATAGGTTCAGACAGACGGAATCTGTGGACCCGCAGTGTGTCTTTCCTGCCATCTATAGTCGCATGCACAGATCATGTCGCATGTGAGACGCACCAAATTGTGAATGTGAGAGAGAGAGAAAGAGAGAGCGCGTGTGTGTGTGGTTGTGTGTGTGTGCAACACCGTTAATCTGCGATCGTCTCAACCGAAATTATATATATATAATCTGTGACCGCAATGCTAATACTTCAAAGGCACTTGAGTATGCACCAATTGCAATTCACGGCTTTCCATTGACAGATCTCTGTATTGTGCTGTTTAACAGCCGGTAAGAACGCTCTGGAGGAATTAGCTGCCACCAACTACAGGAAAGTCTAAAGTTGTCAGACATAGTGTCCACCCGAAACTAAGCAGAAGGAAACGTCTTAGTACATGGCACGATAGTAGTTGTATACTCGAGTAGGAATGCAGGCCACAGTGGTTTCGACCACATGAGAGCGAAAGGGTCACTGGAGCGGGACATTATGCTTGGACAAGTCGCAGGATACAGGAGGCAGGGAAAACCATGAATGCGATTGCTTGACAGCATCAACGAAACCACCGGCCTACGTTTGGGTGTTTTAAAAGAAGCAGTGCAAGATAGGAAAAAGTGGCGCATGTTGGTGGAGGAAAAGACTCGGAACAGGGAACGCACAAATGTGAAATGAAATCAGGAGTAGGCAATGGCAAACCACTCCTAGACAGTAACTCTTGCCCCGAAAATCCTTTATGGGATCTCCAGGAGTCTGAACAGACTCAAAGGACTACTACTACTAGGAATGCATGCCACAGTGGTTTCGACCACATTCATGTATTCGATTATGGCTAGGAAAGAACATGCCGACTGTGCGCACTTAACGTCAGTGGTATTGTAAAAGGTAAAAGGAGTCCTGTAACAGGCCCGGTGTGGCACAGAGGGTTCGAGGAGGTTTTGTCAATGGTATGTGATGGTCGGTAAATGCGGGATAATCCCACATTTCTCCTTGTCCAACGCCGCCCAGAATGATTCAAATTCGGTACTTGTTTGTATACATCGTTTGTTCTGCTTGTACAAATTAATGCTGTTGCCTGCTACATTTGTACAATACCAGTAAAGACATTTTGCAATATTTTGAATAATTACAAATTATCTTCAATGTGACGAATATCTGATGGTGAAGTCTTCTGGGATATGAAACTGCGTCATTGGATGATTTAGTTTCTGACATTCTGAAGAATCATAGTCCCAACTGCTTGACCCTAAAGATAAATCCACAATTGTCATTTGAAACAGGAACCATTTGTCCAACAACACAGCATCATATGCCAGAACACTTAGGTCTACAGCAACATGCTGTAAGAGTCTTAGACCTTGTATGTGTGTTATTGTTGTGTATGCACAGTTATTAAGGACTGTATCAACACCTGGTCATCCTTTTATTGCTTTTTATATATTACTACTCTGCAGTACAAAAAGTGGTCTAAGACTGCTGACACTAATGATCCTTCAAAATATAAGAAACTACTACCTAATGATGTAGAGTTACATCTCCCCAGACCTGAAGCTTCAGTTGGTTTCTCTCTTTCTCAGGTACTGTCATTAGCATAATTAATGTGATGAATGTGTAGTTATGGTGCCGGCTAGATATCATAAAATGTGCTTGTGTTTCTGCAGTAATGTAAAGAAACAGAAGCTAAGTCATACTTCCTTATTGTCCGTAATATTACTATTGATATGCCTTGAACGCGACTGCAATATACATAAGTAATAATGTTATGTACATATAGCATAACTATTGCACGGGATGTAACTGGAACAGCTTAAAGCTGGAGTCATTAATCTTAAAATCCATCATGCTCATGGACAAAATGTTTCCCTCTGGCAAATTTGTGAGTTACACTTGTGATGTGCACAAAAACAAACATAAATCTTTATGTGCATTGGTAGTTAAAATTGTGTACACACAAAAAAATGTGCAGACAGAGTGATACTTTGATGCTTTACAGGAATAGAATAGAATACAGAAGGGCGGGCACCGAGTGACCCATGCACTTTGACTGTGACCGAACTTTTGTACAGCCCTTGAGTTCATTCAGTAGTCCCACACCTTGAGCAAAGTGCAGTATCTTGCTGACAGGGATGTCTTCAAAGTCACCTGGTTTCATAAAATGACAACCCAGATGCCTGAATATTAATGTGGCCAAAGCCTCACACTAACAAAGAACTTGTGAGGCCATTTCAGATGCCTGCTTGTGTCTTATCACACTTGGGGCTGTTTACTAGCTGCCTTAATGGCATATATTTCAGCCAGTACTGTGGTGTGGAGCCCAAAACTGTGCTACCTTCATGAGCCCCATCTATACACACCAGCACCAGTGCCTTAATTGGTCTTTGACCTGTCTGTGTACCAGTCCAGGCCCCCTTTATTGTCTGGGTTGAACCCATTGTCAGGACACTTGACTGTGAATGGCTTGTAGCATACCTATCTCAGAAGCATCTGTCAGACCCCATCTGTAGGATGGGTTCTTGCTTCATATCCCAAGATTTTTTGGTGTGACCGAAGTTGGTGGATCTAGGTCACCACTGTTGGGTACATGTTAGTCTTTAGATCTCCACGTGGGCCTCCATCTAAATCATCATTTGAAGAGGAGGAAGATCCAAAAGGACCTCCATCGCAGCTGTTGGAGTCATCTTCATCACCCCTGTTATAGCCAGACAGGCTAATCTCTGTACCTTACTGAGCTCTGTCCTGCTGAGATTGTATCTGACCCTCAGCCACCAAACCTTTGAATCGTAGGTCAACATGAGTCTGATCACCATGGTGTAGATCCAGTGCACCACCCTGGGTTTCAGACCCCATGTTTTACAAAATGTGCCCTTACAGGTCCAAAAGATCTGTAGGCCTTATTCACTACATTCTTCAGCTGTGCCTTCCACATCAGTCCCTTGTCCAGAATGAGCCCAAGGCATATGACCTCAGTAGTCATCAGTAATGTGTCCAGAGAGGGTTGGTTCCTTCAGGCCCCTTAAATCTCTTCTGGGTGAATGGTACTGTTACGTCTTTTGTGGATTTATAGACAGCTGTACCATACTCAAAGCCTCCTAGAGAAATTCTGAGACGGTGTTTGGGGAATTTTCCGCGGATGAGGATAGCAATGTCATCTGCATACCCCAGTGTATAATGGCCATTTTCATTAAGTCCTATGAGTTCATTCACAACCAGGCTCCACAGCAGAGGTAATAGAGTGCCCCTTAGCCACACACTCCTCCAGAGTTTCTCCTGTCAGCGTGATTGTAATTTTCCTGCCAACCAGCACAAAACCAATCCGACATCGTGTCTCCAGGCCCATCTGTTTGGCATCCTTCATTATGATGTCAAATGAGCTGCTATCAAAAGCTTGATATCTAGGACAGCTCCAAGCGTAACTTCCATGTTATTCACTGCTTCCTCATCGCTCATTTGCGACAAGAGTGTCACAACACAAACTTTGTCATTTTTCAGTTATTGGTATAGAAAGAAACGTTTGCAGATGCACTTTTAACAGGTATAGTGTCATAACACAGTTTGCAAAACTTGCTGCTAGAGAGCAGTTGTGTTGTTGTTGCACTCATAGAAAAACCTTTAAAAGTTTCTCCTAAATAATCACAAATTTTGAGTTGTGACACCGTTGTTGCAAATGAGTGATATGTGATCATATGATGCAGTGTGGTTTCAGTGAACTTACCTGGTTGGTAGGCAGACAGGTATCGATGTAGGGGATATAGCCCCAAAATCCCGTCCCTGATAAGCCTGTCCACCATTTTTCCATTGTCTTCAGCATGAAGGATGACAGACTAATAGGACGATATGCCTTAGACTCAGTATAGTTAGCCTTCCTGGGTTTAGGGATAAACATCACCTTGACCTGCCTTCAAGCTTTGGGTACATACCCTCTTGCTAGACAGGCTCTAAAGATATGGCACAGGTGAGTCATTAAGAGTACTACTCCTTGTTGCAATACTGCAGGTACAATACCTTCAGTCCCTGGTGATTGAAATAGATTGACTGTACTTATTGCCTATCTTATTTTAGAATGATTAATGACCTTTCTAGACAGTAACCAGTCCTCCCTGTGAGCGGCCTTTGGTCTCAGGTTTGGCTGCCCATGCCCTTCCAAGGTCCTTTCTTTTACAGGAGACCCTGCAAAATGCGCTCTCTTTAGTTCTGTCAGAGTCTCTTCTCCAGACAGTGTATATCAGCCATGGGTTTCATAGACTCCACCCTGTTGGCCGACTGGCCATAATCCTCACGAGCCTGGG
>Ga0209629_10003740_pt1 | contig 11033 bp, 11 predicted proteins | sample TergutCu122P5_FD_187286 | JGI IMG/M metagenome (GOLD analysis project Ga0209629, IMG submission 187286) | Cubitermes ugandensis P5 segment gut microbial communities from Kakamega Forest, Kenya - Cu122 P5 (SPAdes) (version 2) | ecosystem: Host-associated > Arthropoda: Insects > Digestive system... | reverse complement strand
TTTTGGATCGTTTGCGATCCATCATCAGGGAGTGTTGAACGTGCTTGACTGAAATTACTCGTGATATTTTTCGTGTGCGTAGTCAGTGTTTGGCAGCGTAATTTTGAACCTGTGGTGTGTGTGCCTGGTACGACGAGTTGGGAACGGTAGTTCCCAACTCGCTGTATCAGGCACACACACACCGCACGTTCAAAATTACGCTGCCAAACACTGACTACGCGCATGAAAAATATCACAAGTAATTTCAGTCAAGCACATTCAGCACTCCCTGATGATGGATCGCAAACGATCCAAAACATGTCGGAGTAATTTTTAATCCTTTTAAAATTGATACAACGTACATTTTAACCTCTGAGTTTTATACAATTGAGTGCATTAGTCGGCCAATAAAAGTGACTGACCCTCAACCTTTGTTCCTTTCTTAATGTCAGAGATCAAGTCTCACACCGACGCCTGACACACTGAAACTGCATTTAAACATCTGCTGTGCCAAGTGCAGTACAACACAGTAAATCATGTTCTTCTGGGACATGGTGCCAAGATCTCTCCCTGCACAACTAATCTACACACCAGAAAAAAAACCTCTTTCTGAAGTTTGATGGTAATGAGCCTTCAGATTCCATAAGATACAGGGTATATGATTAGAAAAGGAACTATCAGTTTCTCAAGAAGGACTCTGCTCTATGTGGGGTTAGTTAGCATAATGCCTTCTTACCTTCCTTTGTCAATAAGAACTGTCTGTGGTCCCCACCCCAATTCAGCCAGATGATAAGCCACTGAAGCGCCCATCACCCCACCCCCACATATCACCACTTTAGCTTCCTTTGGCAGGGGAACAGCTGTTACATCACTGCTGTCAAGTGCTTGAGAGGGAAACGGTGCAGTTGTCTGCCATCTTGGGCCTGAATTTAACACAGGTTTACATTGTCTGCTTGTGTTAATCAAACAATGAATCATCTGCCGTTGATGAAGCATCCTTACTACATTTGCAATGGAATCTGTAACCACACAGAACACATGTCACAATTAGGTCACAATCAGATGTGATGATATTTAGTCTGCAGTCATCAGGAATATGAAACTCTGTATGGTGGTAATGTGTATCATGTCACAGGAACATACTATCACCATCTGTGTCTAGGTTTCCCAAGTGATCTTCCTTCACATTTTATAAACTTTTATGTGGATTTCTCATGCATCACATAAGTGCGCCATGCTCCACCCCTCATATCATCTCTTTATTTTACCACATAATACTTTATTAAGTTTATAAATTATGAAGCTCCTTATTAGTTAACTTTCTCTATTTTGCCATTACTTCCTCTCTCTTACGCGCAAACATTATTCTCAACACCCTTTCCATTGGAATCATCTTAAAATTCACACATCATAAAATGCTATATAGTGTGAGATTTGAGACTTTCACAGTGATACCAATTAACATTTGGTCTTCTGGGATGCTATGCTCTGCTGATTGACAGATAGTTATGAATGTTCTGGAGGCACTATAGTCCTCCAAAATGTTAGTAACCACACAACAGGCAACATGGCGGCAGCAACGAGTTTAAGTGTGGTGAGCTCCGATTTATATAATCAAAATAAATGTGACTTAAATGATTTTGAGTGCTCATATTGTGTGTTACTGGAGAAACAACTTCATAGTGCATTAGAAGAACTAGAATCAGCTACATTAATTATAAAAATTCTACAAGAGGAAACAGAGAAAGACTTCCCACATGGCGATAGGAATAGCGAGGTGATCAATTCACCTGAAGATACGAGTGCTAAAGTGTATTCAGATGGACTTGAAAACAACAAGTGGACAGTAATAACAGCAAAGTGCCACAGGAAAGGCTTTTCGCCAAAGAATCTCACCGAGGTGAATAATACACACCCTCTCTCTACAGCTAACCACTACAAGCAATTGACTAACCTACAAGACACGCTAGCAAAAGATATCATGTTGAAGATCCAAGAAGAAAATAATACTTCAGATATTCCTAATTGTGATCACCAAACAAAACTGCAAGACCAAAGTAGGGGAAAAATTCAATGAATAGATAAGAAAAATAGGGAGGATTCTCAACTATACCATATTCCTGCCTTACTCAATGGCAAAATAGGAAACAAAAGCATAGAAACTGTACCAAGTGTAGTGACTCATAAGAATAGTGTAACAAAAAAGAAAGTAAGACAACATAACATAATGATTAGTGATAGTTTCCTCAGAGGAGTCAGGGAAAATGTGGAAGCCTCGCTAACTGATAAATTTGGCATATATAGTGTGTTAAAGCCAGGTTGTGAACTAAATACCCTTCTAGAATCAGCAAAAAGTGTCACAACAAGTTTAACCCACAAAGATGTAATCTTCATCTGTGGAGGATCAAATGACTTTAATTTTGATAAGGATGAATCAATTATTGACCATATCATGGAGTTTATTAAGACAAATAATCACACTAACATTGTACTAGCAAATGTGCCAACCCAATATGATTTGTCATATCACTCGCAAGTAAATAAGGGAATAAGATCCTATAACATAAAATTGCGGGAAATTACCAAAGAACATAAGCAGGTAGCTTTAATAGAGACAGACATAGACAGGAAATATCATACATGACATGGCCTACACTTCAATAAGCTAGGTAAATTGCTGGTCTCAAATAAAATAACTAAAATGATATACTTAATATTAGGTGATAAGCAAAAGCAAAGCACAGTCATGAGAGAAAAGTATGGAAACCAAGAAGATGAGAGTGAAGTTGATGGAAGGAACCCCAACCAAGTAAATAAGGACATCAAGAAACAATGAGGACATAATAAAGTTAACTCAAAATGGTGAAGAAAAGTTCAACCAGGATGAAGATGAAACTACAAGCGACAACAGTGATGACAAGAATGGGGAAGTAAGGTTAAGTCAAATTATTAATAAGATGATTCTAACACAGGAACTAGAGTGTGGTGAGGAAAACAAAGGTGTTAATAAAGATAAATCTGTGATTTCTGGGCAAACACAGGATATTACAGACAATACCCAACCTGACAGTGTAGATAAGTTAATAGAGACTTGTAGAACTTCTACAAGAAATAAAAAAAAAACCCAAGTACAAGGGGTAATCAATTTTATGGGAATAAGGCATATAGCTTGAAAAATGATACAAATACAAATAAGCAAACTAATAGCAAAAAACGTTTTAAAATATTCCACCAAAACATTAGAGGACTGAAATCAAAAGTGGATGAGTTATCAAACTCCCTTTTCCCACATTATACTCATATAATGTGTTTAACCAAACACCACCTGAAAGATTATGAAATAGATAATTTACCTATAGATCATTTTAAATTAGGATCTAAATTTTGCAGACACGAATTTAAGACCGGAGGGGTGCGCATCTTGATTCATGAAGATCTTAAATTCTTCACCATTTCACTTGATAAATACGGTAAGGAGAAAGGTTTGTGCTGTAAAGCTAAATATAACTTCCATAAAATTAATCATATTAGCTATTTACAGGTCACCCTTAGGTAACTTTACTAACTTTTTGAAGAATCTAGACAGTGTTTTGAATACATGGTATAGCAATAAAACTGAATTCATGATATGTGGTGATATAAATATTAATTATTTAGAAAACTGTAAAAAAAGACAATTGTAAGCCCTATTACAAACTTATAACCTAGCAGGAACAGTGTCATTTCCTACGCGTAAAACAAATGCATCCACTTCTGCTATTGACAACATATTTATAGCAAGGACTAAAAACTATAGTATATACCCCTTTATTAATGGGCTTTCTGATCACGAGGCACAAATATTAGTGATAGAAAATATTGTTCTAACAAAACAAAGAAATAATATCACCACAAAAAGGGACATCAATGATCACAGTATAATGGAATTTCAACTACTACTAAGTCATGAGAACTGGGAAGAAATTTTTAGGGAGGATGATGCCAACATTTCTTTCAAAAAATTGTTAAATATATATTTAAGGATTTTTCATTCCCGCTTCATTAAGAAACGAAAAACCTCCAACATAATTTCTAAACCTTGGTTAACCAAAGGGATAAAAACCTCTTGCAATCGAAAGAGTAAGTTATATCTGAAGGCAAGGGATAATAAGGAAATTGAACATAAGTTATATTATAAACACTATTGTAAAATATTATCTAAAGTTTTAAAGGAAGCGAAAAAATTATATTATAAAGAAGTTATTACCAAGTCAAAAAATAAAATGAAAACAACATGGAATATCATACACAAAGAAAAAGGCAGCCTAACTAATGAGAATAACGTTAAATCATTAAGAATTAATAATCACACAGTACATAAATAAGCATTGCAAATGAATTCAATGATTATTTTTTAAACATAGCAGGGAGTATTAGCAATAAAAGAATCAATTAAAAAAAGAAGATGTAAGTCCATTACAAAATTTATTTAAATACTTTAATCAGCCATTTAAAGATATAAGTTGGCCTTATACCTCCACAATAGAAATAAACAAAATAACAGATTCACTGAAGAGTAAGAATTCTAGTGGGTATGATGAGATTTCAACAAAAATTATAAAAATAAGTAAACCCTTTATAATCTCTCCCTTAATCAATATATGTAACTAAGTGCTTGCCCAAGGTAACTAGCCGGAAAGACTGAAATTCTCATTAACTAAACCAATTTATAAAAGTGGAGATAAATCCTCTCCAACTACAGACCAAATTCCCTACTACCTGCATTTTCTAAAATTTTTGAAAAAGTCATATATAAAAGAATGCTTGATCACTTGAACAATAATGCAATATTGAATGAACACCAATTTGGCTTTCAAAGTGAAGTGTCAACAGAAAATGCTTCTCATATATTACTAAATGAAATATTGAAAGCAATGAACAGTAAAAAAATGGTGGCAGGAATATTCTGTGACCTCCACAAAGCATTTGACTGTATTCATCATGTTGTGTTATTAGAGAAATTGAAGTTCTATGGCTTATCAGGGAAATTTTACAATTTAGTAAAACCGCATTTAAATGGAAGATATCAAAATGTCACTTTAGCTTATAATAATAATATTGAATCCACTTGGGAAAAAGTAAAACAGGGGGTACCACAGGGATCAATTCTGGGACCCATTTTTTTTTCATATTTATATAAATGATTTGCCAAAATTAGCAACTATTGGAACAAAAATTCTTTTGTACACTGACGATACTAGTATAATAGTAACCAGTTCAAATATGGAAAATTTTGAAACACAAATAGATAAAATATTTGGAGATATTAATAATTGGTTCAAAATAAACCAATTAGTATTAAATTATAACAAAACACATTATTTACAATTTAATATGAAAAATAGTAGGGATTATGATTTGAAACTTAACTACCAGGGTAATTATGTCAGAAGTTCTACAAATATAAAATTCTTGGGCTTGATCATTGATGATTCCCTATCGTGGAAGGCTCATATAGACCAAATGATGTCCAAATTGAATACAGTGTGCTTTGTAATCTGAACGATATAAGCAATGTCTCAAGAAACTTTAAGAATGGTCTACTTTGCATATGTACATTCAATTATGAGTTATGGAATAATTTTGGGGGAAATCAACCACAGTGAGAAAATATTCAAAAGAGGGTGATCAGAATTATTACAAATTCAAGACCTAGAGACTCATGTAAGGAATTGTTTAAAAAATTGGAAATATTGACCTTATATTCACAATATATTTTTTCTCTATTAATATTTGTGATAAAAAAATAAACTTTTATTTTCCACAAATTATTGGATCCATAGTGTCCACACAAGATTTAAAACCAACTTACATCCACCTATAGCTAATTTAACAAAGTTCCAAAAGGGAGAGTACTACTCTGGAATTAAAATTTGTAATAACCTTCCTCACAATATAACAGATTTAGCTAATGAAACAAAATTGTTTCGGAATGCTTCAAAGAGGTTTTTGCTTTCAAACTCTTTTTATAACAGTCAAGAATATTTTAATTATCAGAGATGATCTAGTGAAAACTGGTAGAAAATTGAAAGCATGTTACTTTTACTAGAGATCTATATGTTATTGGCTTTAGATGTTTTTATAAATTGTATTTTATTATTTAATGCTAAGATTCTCCTAACACCGTGTATTTTGTGTTAGACAGTATGTATGTATGAGACTATTTCCATATCCACAGGATTGTATCCTAATCTGGATTTATGGAATGCAAATAAATTACATTACATGGCACTAACATCTCAGTTAATGGGTATCTTCCAATTCTATAAATTATTTATACTGTATGTCCAGAGGACAAATGTTTTTGACACAGAAAGAATTCTTCAATTACAGCTAACACATTTTTACGACACTGCCTAACAGTGGGTGGGGCGATAATATAAAATTTGAAATAAACTGTATGACTAATGACTGGACTGATCTCACTCAATGTAGGGTTCAGTAACTGACTTTAAATTCTGGCAACTTAAGCATCGCAAACGCGTCCGTTCATGGCTTCCAACACACCCGAACCAAATGCCTAACCCTGGGTCACAAGTCAGTGCTGATATTGGCAACCCTGGCCTCATTAGCCATAAAAGTTCGAAGAGAGAATTTATGTTATTACTACACGTACATGAGGTTGGGTACATCCGTTTTCTAACTTGTAATTATGTCTCAAAATCATAATCTATCGTTTATTTCAACGGCTCTAACACAGCCATCATATACAAATTAATTTATGTGCGTATTATTGCTTGTACCCCCACATCATAACACTCACCACAAAGCATCTGTGAACAATTATTCATATACATCTTACTCTCGAGCAGAGCTACTACCTTACCTATGCTGTACCGCAGCCAAAACTTTATTGAATTACTGACATTGCGGAAAGAGACAATCTGTAATATTAATTATTAAACCAATATATCACTCCCACTTCGCATGCAAATCCCAAAGGATCCGTGGTACGCAGCCAATACATACAGTCCATGGATCGGAAGTACATGTGCTACATTCAATTGCGTTTCAATTGTGCATATTCGATAGTGGTTGTTCGATTGTGTTCATCTGTTGGAGTGGGTAGTTTATTGCGTTATCACGGACACCAGAATATTGTTAAAGGAATATGGTGCGTTTATTATTTGTAGCGTAAATCGTAGTTTTGTGTTGTCAAGTTAACCTTTCTTGTGTTGTGCATGGACGTTGAACAATTAGCTTTGTATACAAATTCAAGCCCTGGCGATTCTAACCTATTTTCAACTGTACCATGTCTGTGTTAACACTACAGTTCGGACAATGTGGTAATCAAATTGGCCACCATCTATTCTCACTTATATCTCAAGATCTTAAGCATTCAAATTCTGACTATTCTAGTGAATGTACAGAAAGATGGTTTCGGATTAAACCTGATGATACATGTGTAGCTAGGGCTGTACTGGTGGATACAGAACAAAAAGTTATAACTGAAGTAAACAAGAAGCATTCGGCTGCTGGTTCAGTATGGAAATATGACGAGACAAATATTATAGCACACAGCGATGGTGGTACTGGGAACAACTGGGCATATGGGCATGTAAAGAAAGGACCAAAATTGAAAGAGATGATTATGGAGAGCGTGCGAAAGGAAATAGAGAGGTGTGATACATTGCGTGCGATATTAAACCTTCTTAGCTCTGCTGGTGGAACAGGATCTGGAGTGGGAAGTTACATGGTGGAAGCTTATCGAGATGAGTACCCAACTAAAACTCTTTTGAATGCTGTTGTTCTTCCATACAGTGCAGGAGAAGTAATCGTTCAGAATTACAATACTGTGCTTACAATTGCAAATTTGTATGATATCTCTGATATGTTTATTATTTTCCAAAATGATCATCTCCACAAAATGTGTGTAGACTTGCAAAAAATTAAAAACACAGAACTTCATGATTTAAATGATTTAGTTGCAGTTAAGATTGGATCTTTATTTCAGCCGCTGGAGAGGTCTGAGTCAAGCAGAATTGATGATATCGTTTCCCATTTGACTCCACATCCGGAGTACAAATTCATCACCATTAAGTCAGCCCCACACTATCCTAAGGAAACTTGCAAATATGAAGCACCTCTTGAATGGAATGTGTTGGTCAGGCATATGAAACAGACACTTCGTGTGAGCCATCTTGATAATTCACCTGTATTTGATTGGGAGATGAAATTACCACAAACATGTAATTCTGAACATTCTTTAGTACATTACAGTCCATGTGTTAGTAACTTGCTTGTGTCACGAGGACGTGCTGCATCTGATGTGAAAGACTGTATTGGATTATCCTTGGATGAAAATGTTCTGTACCCCCAGTGGGTACCAAGAGGTTCAAGATGTAGTCACTTGCACCAGAACAGACGATTCATGAATATGGATAAGTTCATTTCTTTAGCCACAAATAACAGTCTGATTCATTATACATTTAACAGCATTGTTGAGAAAGCTTGGAAGACCTACATTCATAAGGCTTATTTGCATCAGTATAGTAAGTTTGGTGTTGAAGCAGAAGATTTCTTAGGATCTTTTGCAAAACTGGAAAATGTGATTAAATCATATAAGGAAATTAAGTAAAGTACTCTTGATTTTAAACTTTTGCCATGTACTGAATGTTGTATGCTTTCTTTTGGGTGATTTCCCAGCGTCTGACGGGGAATCACCCAAAAGAAAGCATACAACAAGTAAGGTACTGTTTGATACTGCTGCCATACACACAAAAAAATAATGTGTTTGCAGTTGAAGTATTGTGTATTTGCAACTTTAATTTTACACAAATAAGGAGCATGATTAGAATAAAATGTGCTATTCATAGTTCAGTGCCTTGTGCCATAACTCTGAAGAAAATTCACACTTTGTAGATACTGAATTTCTGATGGAAATATACTGCGAGTGCAAGAAACTGTTGCAGTTTTGAGATGGTGCGGTTTTATTGAAACTATGACATGCTTCAAGAAATTTATAACTGATAATTTGGAGGAGGGTAATGATTGGTATGTAGAGAAATGGGCATTGGTATTAACCATTTGAAATCTGAGGTTCATGTAATTATTTGTTTACCCAAATGCAAGACAACCCTTTTTCATAGTATATATTTACAGAACATGTTTATTTTGTCTGCAATTTTAAGGTAACATGCCATTTTTCAGATGGTGAATTACAAAAAAATCTTATCTTACACTCAGGTAAATATGGTATTATTTTAAAGCTGAGGTACCTCAGAGGAAATCCATTACAGAACCTCAAAGCCATATCCTTCCAATTCCTTTCCATTTCATTATCCACTGATCTGCTAGCATATGATACTGTCTACTCTGAGCTACTGACAGTGTCACTACATAAACCAAAAGCAATTCTCTCACATTTTGATCTTTATGTCCACCAAGGGGTGAAGCATTACAATTTTACATTGTAGGAAAAGAGGAGAGAAAGAAGGGTACGGACAAGACCCTTGGCTACGTGTGACTCAGACAGTGATCAGACCACACGATCCAGTTTTCATGATTGGCCATGGGGCGAAAAAGTGAGGCTTCTAGAAGCTCTGAAAACATATGGCCATTATGACTTGGTGAACTTGCAGAAGGCTGTACCTAGCAAAAGTCGGGATCAAATAAAAATGACAATTAATATGTGGTGGACGGCAGCTCGTAATGGAATGTTGGCATCGGGTGGCAACAAGCACAATAAAAACCTGCTGAAGCCTCAAGTCAAGAGAGGAAAGGGAAGGCCTCAGGGACCTGCAAAATGTACGGAGTCAGACAAGGCTCCGATTGACCAGTGGCTAGCCAAGTTTGAGCAGGCTCATCTGGGACAGGGATTTTCTCCAACAAAACTTCTGCAGAAAGTTTTTTTGTACATCTCCAAGTATGAAAATCATCCATCACCACAAGACTGTAATGGAGTGGACTTCAAGTAAGTACTGAGTCTTGCACAGTCATGTGTTCTGTCATGCTTATATCTCATGGCACTGTATGTCCAGATGTGTCACTTCTTAACCCCTTACAGCATAGTGTTCACAGTGTGTTCCACTTGCTCTAATATTCAAAGCTCCTCATTTTGTGCACACAGGGTATTTATGTGTTTCACATGATTGTCAGAATAAATGGTGCTTATTTCCCTAAAATCACATTAACCTCATGGCCATTGTAATGGAAATGCACTGTGTATTCTGTGAGTTGGTATCGGAATTTCTGAATAGTGTACTCTGTCAGTTATCCAGTTTGCAGATTATCCTTGCATGACAAAGGTGAGAAGTAACGTGATTTAGTGTCGAGTACTCAAAATCCTCAGTACTCAGTACAACATTCGACATCTTTCATGTGCACGCTATGTCTGTATTATGTATATAATACATAAATTACAGCTTTATTTTTGTCAGCACCTCACTAAAATATATGTTTTGGATTACTGATATTTCTCCATTATCCATGCATCCCCTCCCCATTACCTGACATAATTGAGAATAAACTGTATGTACAAAAATTTCAAGCTTCAAAGGGTAAAAGAGTCTGTTTTGAACAGTAACAAGAGGTGGCACTTATCCAGCAATGACCACGGAGGTTATGCGGGATCCTCATAAGTCACACGGTAGAAACAGTCACTAAATAAGCCGTGACTCATTGTAACATGGAATAGTTCCACCACAACTAACTGCCTACATCCATGTGGCCAAGCCTTTCTTCAGAGGTTGACAGTTCCTCAGCTACTGCAGAAATTCCTTACATTTTATTAAATCTGGAGGTTCAGTGCAGCATTCACAACCTCCAACCACTTATCCTTGTCTTGAGCCAATCAGTCCAGTCCATGCTCTCCCATCCAATTTCTTTAAGCTGTGTGTTAATATAATATTTCCACCTCAGCCTAGATCTTCTGTAGCCCATCATTTTAGTACAGTAAAATGTCGCTGTAACGAACGCCAGTATAACGAAATGTTCAGAATTGCGAAATTATTTTTAGGTCCCTGCCCTTTTCCCTATTTAATGTGTGTTAAAACATTTCATTTTAACGAATTTAG
>Ga0209629_10003739_pt1 | contig 11033 bp, 5 predicted proteins | sample TergutCu122P5_FD_187286 | JGI IMG/M metagenome (GOLD analysis project Ga0209629, IMG submission 187286) | Cubitermes ugandensis P5 segment gut microbial communities from Kakamega Forest, Kenya - Cu122 P5 (SPAdes) (version 2) | ecosystem: Host-associated > Arthropoda: Insects > Digestive system >... | reverse complement strand
CCCGATCTTCTGCAACGGAATGTACCACCCATCCAGCCCCCGTTCCCGGGCGATCTCCGTATGGAACTGATACGCATACACGTCCCCCACCTCCCACGGATTCCGGGCAAACTTCGCAGGACGGCGAAACACCTTCCGGGTCGGCACCGGCGACTCCAGTTCCGCCTTCAACTTCCCCAACGTCTTCCGCCACCCGGCACCCAGCGTCACGCTCTCTACCCGCGCCGCTAGCCCACCAGCCCGCGTTATCCACGACAACGCCCGGGCTTTCACCTCCGGGCGCAAACGCCCGGCCTTCCACTGCGTATCCGCCAGCGCGTACCAGAACAGCGGCTCTTCCGGATCACCCAAGCACTCCGCAAACCGGTCCAGCATCGCCGTGTACGCCTCATCATCACCCACCTGATCCTGTAGCAGTCCGACATACGCGTCCCGCACATCACATGTCGTGTCGTTGCCGTACAGCCCCGAAGCCCAAGTGCCCACGGTGCCTCCTTCCACTGTCCATGAGCAGTGACAAGGGGACGGTACGTTCTGTCACGTCCGCTCGCAGGCGATGCACGTCCACGACCTGTTGGCGTGACAGAACGTACCGTCCCCTTGTCACTTACCGTCCCCTTGTCACTCAGAAACCCCGTCCATGTCACACGTCCGCGCTTCGCAGTCGTCCCAGGGCCCGGCGGGCGTCCCGCGAGAACAGCACCGCGTTGTGGCGCACCCGACCAGCAAGGATGGATGCGACGCCTACCAGGGTGCGCGGGGCCCCACTCGCCAGCCACGCCATGGCCGTACGCGCCAACCGCACGAGTGAAACCAGGCCACTCACCAGGCCAACCAATAGGCCGACTATGAAGACGTACACAACAAGGCACACGTATCCGATCCACGCCTCATAGCGGGGGTAGACCCCCAGATAGAATGGCAACCGGGTCCACAGCGCCACCAGCCCGGTCACCGAGAACCCGGTCAGACACAGTGCCTTCGCGCCGCGCCGAACGTCGAGCAACACCCCCGCGAGATACACCACCACTACGGCCCCGAGAACCAGGACTCCCACAAGGGCAGGCAAGCCTCTTGCCGGAATCCAGTCGAGATACCGCCGATCGTAGAACAGCACCGAATCAAGACCCTGTGATCCAGCAAGCTCGAACATCCACAGAGCAGCCGACATCACCAGAAGGGCCGACGTGGCCCCCGACAGGGCGCGAGAGAGAACTGAAAGGAGCACTGAAGCCATTGCGCGTCTACCTGATCTGCACTACTTGTATGTGAGCCGTTCCCTTCGCGGGCGTGTCCTTGAAGTACTGGCCAAACCCGTATTCATTGCTTTGCGCAGTCCTATTGTTGCTGTGCCCGTAGAAGAACACATCGGTAGCGGTAACCCTCCCGATGAGCACAGCGTGGCTGAGCACGCCATCGTGTTCGGTGCTCATGAAGGCAACATCCCCCTTAAGCAGTGACAAGAGCACTGACAAGGGGACGGTACGTTCTGTCACGTCCGCTCGCAGGCGATGCACGTCCACGACGTGTTGGCGTGACAGAACGTGCCGTCCCCTTGTCAGTCCCCTAGTTACTTGCTCCCCTTGCGCCTTCCCCATCGTTACCGCAGAACCCCGCGCCCCCGGCCCCCATGATGCCCCCTCCTGTCCATGAACCCCGCCATGGGTCGAGACATGCGCCGCCCGGAGTCGTGGGTGGGGCGCTCATCAACATGCTGCTGCAGGCTGTACTCCACGCCATCCACGACAAGTCTAGGCGCGTTGGCCAGCAGAGCCGATTCCCAGATCTCAATAGCCACATTGAAGCCCAGTTGGTAGTGCTTAAGCCATCTGTCATCGGAGCTAGCCCGCACCAAGTCGAACGTAATGGACGTTACCTCATAGTGATCATATTGATCAAACCTGTACTCGGGATAGGTTAGCATGTCCTTCTCGAGCCACAGATAGGACGCGCAATCCAGGAGTTCCAGAGAGTGGAAGCGCTCCACGCCTCCACTCTCAGTGGCCAAATGGAAGAGGATCGACTTACCGAAGAAACGGAACTCGACGTTCCGGATAGCCGCGTACCACAACGGATTGCAGGCCCTAGTCACCTCGTCCATGCTGTACACGTTACTTCAGCCTAAGGATCGTCTTCACGACCGACACAATGCTGTCGAGCGTGATGTCAATATGCGTGGCGGCCAGGTCGCTCGAGTATGCGCCTGACGCCGTCATTGAACCCTTCACTCCCGAAAGACGGAAGTAGTTCGTTCGGCCACCCCCGCTCGTCATCACCCGTAGCGTTAGTTTCCCAACCTTGATCGTCCAGCCGTCACCCTTGGACTCTGACATTACCCCCCTGACCAGGGCAGCGATGCCACGCGCGATCGCCTCGTCCACCTTGTACGCGAGCGAACCACCGAGCCTGTAGATCATGAAGACCGCCTCGCCGACATAGTTCCCGGCGTAGGCCCCAAGCGCGGTGAAAACCGCCACACCTGTCCAGATGAACGCCGTGCGAGCCCATCCAGTCAGCTTCATTGAATCGGCAATCCGCGGGATCAGAAGCAGACCCAGTCCAAATCCCAGTATGGCTCCGATAATGGCTCCAACGGGGCCATGGCCGTTAGGATCCTTCAGATCGACTGGATTGTTCAGACAATACGAGTACAGATTAGCAGTCAGGACCCCGCCCGATGCCGCCGGCAGCATCGAGAACTCCGCCGGATCCGGACTGATGAACCGGTCGATGTCGGCCGAGTAGTACCGGTTCTGGAGGTAGTAGAGCCCGGACTCGGTGTCGTACGCGTACCCCCGGTAGCGGACCGGGTTGAGGGCCCCCACACCCGTGGCCTGGCTACCCGTGGTGGTGATGGGTTTGCCCCACGCATCATACGTGTACGCGACAACCTCGTTCAGGGACGCGTCCAGCAGACCGGTGACGTCACCCTGGAGATCACGCTCGTAGTAGTACGTGACACCATTCAGCGTCAAGTACTCGGGGGTCCCATCCGCGGCCCGGTAGACCTTCAGGTCACTGGACCCATCCACCTGGCGGATCAGGTTCCCCGCCGGATCGTACGTGTACGTGGTGACCACACCACCGGTGTTCTTGGTGGTCCGCAGGTTGTCCCACCCGTACGTGTACGTGGTCGCCTGACCGGCTTTCGTGTACGCGGACAACAACCCGGCCTGCCAGGTCAACGTGGCACCGTTCAACCCCAGCAGGTTCCCCTGTGTGTCATACGTCAAGGGTGCGCCCTGCCACTTCGTCATCTGGTTCGCCGCGTTGAACGTGTTCGTGTACGTGGTGGTCGGAGCGGGGAGCGTGTCCCCTCCCGGTGTGTACGGGTACACGGTCTTCCCCGTCATGTTGCCGACGGTGTCATACGCGTAGGTGATTGTCTGGTTCAGAAGGGCGTCGTCCTCCCGGATCAGCTCACCGGACACGTCATACTGGTACGCGGCTTGTGGGGTGGTGTCGAGCGTCACCGATGCGATACGCCCTGCCGGGTCATACGTGTATCCATACTGGTGGGTGGCCGCCCCTGTGAACGCATACCCGGTGGCGAACCCCGACGGATCGTAGGCATACCCCTCGGTGATCCCATTGCTCCCGGTCACGCTCTTCAGCGTTTGGTCCGGGTTGTAGGCGAACGTGTTCACCACCCCGTTGGGCAGGGTCTCCGTCAACGGTTTCCCCGACTTGTTGAACGACTGCTTCGATCCATCCGATGACGCTGTGCTCGTCAACGTCCCGGTGGCCGTGTACACACTGGTTGTCACCTTCCCGTTCGAGTCCGTGCTGGAGGTCACGTTCCCGTTCGCGTCATACACATACCGGTCGCCCACCGTGGTGTCGGTGTACGTGTTCGTTGCCGGGGTCTTCGTCAACCCGTCGAAGGTAGCGTTGTACTGGTTCGGGTAGACCACCTGGGTCAGGTTCCCGTCCAGGTCGTACACCCACCGGGTGACCTTCTGGAGACTCACCGACTGGATGAGCCGGTTCGCGTCATCATACGTGTAGTCGGTTTCGACGTTCTGGGAGTTCAGGTAGGTGAGCTTGTTGCCGTTCTGGTCGTACGTGTACCGGTCACCCACGGTCGTGTCCGAGTACGTGTTCGCGGACAGGTTGTCGTACGCCGACTTGTACTGGGTGGGGTAAACGACCTGGGTCAGGTTCCCGGACGCGTCGTAGACGTACCGGGTGACCAGGGTCCCGGTGGCGGTCTGGATCAGGCGGTTCGACGTGTCATAGGTGTTGTAGGTCGTGTTTCCGGCCTTGTCGATGTGGGTGGTCACGTTGCCCTTGCTGTCATAGACATATCGGTCCCCTGCACTCGCGTCACCATACAGATCCGCGGCCATGTTGTCGACAGACGAGTCGTATTGGTCCGGTCCGATCTGCTGCAGCAACTGGCCCTTGGCGTTGTACACGGACCGGGTGGTGCGCTCATACTGGTTGGCCAGGGCGAGGTGTCCCCATGTGTCGTACTGCGCCGAGGTGCCCTTGCTCCCCGTACACAGGTTCGTGGTCACCAGACCCGCTGTGTTGGTCGCCCGTGTGTCGGATGCGCACGGCCCTTGACCCACGGGGAGCGTGAACGTCATCCGGCCGTACCCGTCGTACACTGTCCGCCCCATCCCCTGATACACCCCGTTGTCGGTCACCGTCTCACTGACCCGGTCGCCCAACAGGTCATACTGATACTGGGTGGTCACCCCACTCGGATCCGTCACAGTGATGGGCAGGCCGATCACGTTGTACGATGCGGATGTCGCGGCAGTGACCATGCCGTTCTTCGCGGTGACCGCAGTGATCGTGTTCCCGTACGCGTCATAGGTCTTGGTGGTTGTGGTGCCGTCCGGTTGGGCCTCAGAGGCCACGGTCCCATCCGCGTTGTACGTGGTGGTGGTCACTTGGGTGGTGGTTAGCCCTCCCTCCGTGTCTGTCACTTCCCGGCGCGTCGGGTTGCCCCCCGCGTCGAACGTAGTCGTCGTCATGGTCTCGGACACCGCATACCCGTTTGCCGGGTCGTACCTGGTGACGCTGTCCACGGAACTGATGAGTACATTGTCGTTGGACGTGTCGACTCTGGTGTCCTGCTCAGTGACGGCTCCGGTGGAGTCTGTGGTTACTACCGACGTTTGGGTTCCGCGGGAGTCGTACGTGTAGACCGTCGTGTCCCCACCCGTGCCGACAACGGTGGCCACGTCCGGGTACTCACCCACGTAGGTGTACGTCCCCGAGTCGTCGCCGGCCACCCGGCCCCACGCGTCATAGCGAACATAGGTCATCGTGGATGTGCCCATCGGGTAGCTGCCCACGGTGTAGGGGCCGAGTGGTATCAGTGGGTGGGTGTACCCTGTGTCGGTCCCCGTGGTGTTACGAACCCGCTGAACCCCACCGTCTGCGCCGGTGTACCAGATGGTGACCTGGGTCGTGCCCACCCCATCCGCGACCGTGACCAGCCGGCCTGCCCAGTCGTACGAAAAGGACGCCAGGGTGGCCCCGGTCGGGGCGATCTCGGACGCCAGCTGGCCGGCCGGTGTGTACGTGTAGCGCACGGTCCGGCCCGGATCACTGATACTGGCGATCCGGTCATTGGTGGTGTACGTGAACGTGTACTGCCGACCCGCACTGTCCTGAATGGTCGCCGGATAGTGGTTCGCGCCCAACGTGATTGTGACCGTGTTGCCATGCCGGTCGGCCATTCTTGTCATGTGCCCGCTGGCGTCGAATGAGTACACCACGTTCGGGGTGGTCAGCGCGAAGGACCCGTCCGGGTTCTTCACCAGGGTGTCACGGGTGGTGATCCCCGTGTACGACGACCCCTCCGCCGCGAAGTACTCGGTCGCCATGCCCGGAATGGTCACGACCTTGTACACGGGCAACGACTCCAGACCACCGGCCGCGTTGGTGTACGAGTAATCCAAGCACGTTCCCGCGTACGCCATCGCCCAGCCCTTGCCAAGAGGGCCAGTCGTCGTGCTCATCGAGTCGTACGTCCGGGTGAACGCCATCGGGAACCCCGGGGCCGGCACGGACAAGTCCGTATCCGACCGCGTGTAACCGGTACGGGGTATGGGCATGATCACGCCGGTCATCGTGATGGACGCCACCGAGGCGTTGCCCGCCATGTCCTTGGCATACACCGTGTACACCCCGTTCGTTGTCGCATTGTAGGCGTACGACAACGGACTGGATTTCGCCAACGGGAACGTGCCCACACTGTACTGGCCCAAAGCGATCCGGTAGGACGCCTGATCCAGTGCCTGGTCGCCGACGCTCCACACGATGGTACGCTGAGCACTCCAGCCTGGGCCGGACCCATCCGCAAGCGACCATAACGGCGGATTCGGGTCGACCTGGAACCAACACACCGCCGACGTGACCACACCCGTGGTGGTGGTCATCGTCAACGTCACCGTGTAGTACCCCGGTTTGGCCGGTGTGTACGTCCCACCATTCGTGGTGGTCGTGGCCGCGATCGTCGCCGACCCGGACACCTGGTACGTTAACGACTTCACACTCGACGGGTCCGCCACATGGTACGTCAGTGTGGGCACGCTCGTGTACCAACTGTTGGTCCCGTTCGGCGTCCCCGGATCAGCCGTGATCCACACCATTGCGGGGTTCGGTGAGTAGTTGATCGCGATCGCCGACTTGGACACGTTCCCCACCACATCCGTCGCCACCATGGTCACCACATACGACCCCGGGGCCGACGGTGTGTAGGTGCCCCCATCACTGGTTGGCACATTGACCAGTATGGCTGTGCCATCGACCGAGTACGTGACCGTCTTCAGCCCACTATCCGGATCCGTCGCATGGAAGGTCAGGGTCGGTGCGGTCGAATACCACCCGTTCGCCCCGGGTTGCACAGTCGTAGTGATCGACGTCACCGGTGGGAGAGGATCGTACCTCACGGTCGACGCGGGCGTGGTCGTCACGTTGCCCGCCACATCGGTGACGGTCGCCGTGATCGTGTGGATTCCTGCCACCGCCGGAATGTACGTGAGCCCCTGCGCCCCCGACGCGTCCGTGACCGACGCGGCCCCCGACACCGAATACGTCACCGACTGCACACCACTGTCCGCATCCGCCCCGTCGAACGCCACCACCGGTGCCACCGCAGACCACGTACCTGGTACCACCGCCGGTGTGAACACGACCTGACCCGTGGGCGCCACCTTGTCGAACCGGAACGTGGTCGACGCCGACGCCTTGTTCCCCGACTTGTCAACCACAACCTCCGTCACCGTGTACACACCCGGACTGTACGGCGTGTACGTGCTCCCCACCCCCACCACCGTGGTAGAGGTCACCGGCCCCGTGATCGACCGGGTCACCGACTGCACACCCGACTCCGTGTCCGACGCGTTGAACGTCAACGTCGGCGCTGTCGTGTACCACCCCGACGGCGGGACCGTCGCACTGTACGCAATACTCGCATTAGGGGGTGTGGAATCCGTCACATAATCCACTGTCAACACCGGGTAATCCGCAGGAGTCTTCCCCGACCAATCCACGGACGCGAACCACACCACCTGATCCGCAGTCGGCACCGCCTCCGATAGCGCCCTCACCACCACACCATTGTTCGTGGTCCCCGCATACCAACTCTGCACCGACGGGGTCACATCGAACACCACCTGCCCGGCAGACCCCACCGTCTGCACACTATCCGCCGCCGACTTCAACCCTGTCGTTGGGTTCGACGCCCAGCCCAACCCCGACCAGGTCGCCGATCCCGGTGTCCACGACCCCGTCATCTGATACACCCCCAATTGGGGGTTCGCCGCGAAGTTGTTCACCTCCGGACCCGCCGTATACGACGTCAACCGCACCGACGCCGAACTGATCGAATACCATCCCGAGATCGTGGGAAGAACCGGGAACTTCACCAACGCCCGGCTGACCACACCCGACTGTGACACGCCCACACCCATCGCTGCCGCCGACCCGTACGCGGTTGTCGGGCTCCCCGATGACACATACGTGTCCACCACCTGGGAGGAATCCAACCCCGACGACACCGACGGATCAATCGTCACCGGCCACACCCGGGACGAGTCCCCCAACCACACCGGGTCCGCGGTCAACGTCAAGGTGTACTCACCCTTGCGCACCAAGGCCAACGACACCGTGACCCCATCCGAGGTTACACCCCCCGCATCCACCATGAACGGAGCCGCAAACCCAAACACCGTCTTCCCCGACACCGGATCCACCAAGCTCACCGACCCATCAGCCATCGCGGTCGCCGTCAACTTCCCCGTCTCCAGCACCACCGTGAACACGTGCTGCGCCGACGAGTTCGCCAGGATGATCGACTCTTTCACCGACTCAGACACCATCGCATACCGCACATCCACACCCCGAAACACCCCCGAGTACGACACACCCGACGCGATGTTCGGCACCATGATCTTCTTCTGGTTCCCCGTCACAGTCCCCGACGGGGACACCACCGGGTCCACCACCCCGTCCACCTTCGCCTGGCCGTCGAAATGCCACGACACCTTATCCGACCCCACACTCACCGACACCAACTGATTCGGTGTGGACTTCTTCGCAAACCGCACCCCAAACGGGTTCGCCGTGTTCCCCCACACCGGACTGGTGTCCACCGGATCCACACCCGACACCAACGAATTGTCGATATCCACCCATTTGGTGCCATTCTTGTAGTGCACGGGGAACAAGTACGACACCGCCTCGTACGACCCATCCGTCAACGTGAACGTCTTCGAATACTCACCCCGCTTGTCCGTATCCTCGCTGACGATCGGGTTCGATAACGACCCATCATCCACACCCGGCAACACCATCGTGTTACTCGGCGCCACACCCGCCGGGGTCACCGCCACCGGATCCGGGGTCACCGGGGGAACCACCGGATCAGCCGGAACCACCGGCACCACCGGACTCGCCGTTGCTGGGGCCACCGACGTGGGAAGCACACCCACCAGAACCGCCAACCCCGTGACCAGACACACACCAGCCACCACAAACCGCTTCGTAAGCACAATCGCCCCGCCTCATGTCGACAACCGGCCCCTCTGCCGATTGATATCGTATGATCCTGAACTACCCCCAGCAACCGAGAGGCAACAGTACACGAACCAGCACCGGATGCACACTGCGCGGCGTGAGCCCGACACCGCTCTTCTCCCGGCCCACCGCCAGGGGTTTCGACGCCGCGCGCCCTTGGCGCGCTTGCTCAACCGCCTGGAGGGTGGTTGATGCGCGTCTTCGGGCGAGCAACCGCCAGGGGTTTCGACACCGCAGACTGCGTCTCCGTACCAGCGGGTAGGATGCTCAACCGCCTGGTGGGTGGTTGGCCTCTCACCTCCGGCACGTAACGGTGGACGGGCTTAACCGCCTGGTTGTGGTGGCGAGGCGTAAAGAAATCGTATGGATGCGCCGGGGGGACTTGCACCACACTGTACGTACGTATAGTCTCCTATACGTGCGTACAGCCATCCTCAACCACGCCCCACGCGGCCGGGGCTGACGCACGACCCCCAACTGAAAGGATCCCCATGTCTGACAACGCCATCGACGTCGTCGGTCTTGTCAAGCGCTACGGCAAAGTCACGGCGGTGGACGGGCTCAACCTGACCGTCGCCACCGGCCAGGTCACCGGCTTCCTCGGCCCGAACGGCGCCGGGAAGACCACCACCATCCGCGTCCTGCTCGGCCTGTTGAAGGCCAACGACGGCACGGCCACCGTACTCGGCGCCAACCCGTGGACCGACGCGGTCGCGCTCCACAAGCGCCTCGTGTACGTCCCCGGCGACGTGGCCCTCTGGCCCAACCTGACCGGCGGCCAGATCATCGACATCCTGTCCAAGCTGAGCGGTGGCATCGACGCCGCCCGCAAGGCGGAGATGCTGGAACGCTTCCAGCTCGACCCGACGAAGAAGGCCCGCACGTACTCCAAGGGCAACCGTCAGAAGGTCGCCCTGGTCGCCGCACTGGCCTCCCGCGCCGAACTGCTGGTCCTCGACGAACCGACCTCCGGGCTCGACCCGCTGATGGAGGGCCAGTTCCAGGAGTGCATCAAGCAGGTCAAGGCGGAGGGGCGCTCCGTGCTGCTGTCCAGCCACATCTTCGCCGAGGTGGAGACCCTGGCCGACTCGATCTGCATCATCCGCGACGGCCACACCGTCGAGCAGGGCACCCTCGAGCAGATGCGCCACCTCACGATGACCCACGTCCGCGCGGACCTCGATTCCGGCGCCGACAAGCTGCAGGCCCTCCCCGGGGTGACCGATCTCAGCGTCGACGGTACGCACGTCTCGTTCTCCGTCAGCCACGACGGGCTGCCGGAGGCGCTCGCCGTACTCTCCACCCTCAACCCGCATGGTCTGGTCGCCAACCCGCCGTCCCTCGAAGAGATCTTCCTGGCGCACTACCATACGGACGTCGCGAAGAGCGGGGTCCTGAAGTGAGTACGGCGCTCGCGGTCGCCCGTACGCCCGGTGTCGGCACCCAGAACGACACCCTGGCGAACATGGGCACGTACCTGATGTTCACGCTCAAGCGCAACTGGGTACGGTTCGTCGTCTGGTTCGTGCTCGTCGTCGGCATGCTGGCGTTCATCGCCACGTACTACCAGGGGCTGTTCGCCGGCGACGCCGGTGCAAAGGAACTGCAGACGTTCGTCCAGACGGTCAACTCGCCGGCCCTGCTGTCGATGGTCGGCCTCATCACCCACCCGGTGTCCATCGCCGGCGCGACCTGGTGCAAGGCCTTCATGATGTCCGCCCTCATGCTGGGCATCGGCATCGTCTTCCTCATGACCAGGAACCTGCGGGCCGACGAGGACCAGGGGCGCGCCGAGCTGGTACGGGCGTACCCCCTCGGCATCCACTCCCGCCTGGCCGCCTCGGTCATCCTCATGTCTGCCCTCTCCATCGTCATCGGCGTCTTCACCGCCCTGGTGATGTCCTCGCTCAACCTGTGCGAACTGAACGGCAAGGCGATGTGCGCCAACCCCGGGCCCTCGGCCTGGGTGTTCGGGCTGTCCCTGACCGGTGCGG
>Ga0209629_10003738_pt1 | contig 11033 bp, 8 predicted proteins | sample TergutCu122P5_FD_187286 | JGI IMG/M metagenome (GOLD analysis project Ga0209629, IMG submission 187286) | Cubitermes ugandensis P5 segment gut microbial communities from Kakamega Forest, Kenya - Cu122 P5 (SPAdes) (version 2) | ecosystem: Host-associated > Arthropoda: Insects > Digestive system >... | reverse complement strand
TCCAATAAATTACTCAAATTAAAATACATTCATCATTAATTTTTCTAAAATTTCTAATGAAAAAATCATGGTGTGTGCCTAAGGGGCCGGTGCAACTTATGGGCCAGAAAATGCATTTTTTTTTTTAATTTAAAGAAAGCTAGACTAACAATTCTGTCGCATCATATTAATTGGGTATGTTCCGTTTTCATTTTGCGCTCTAACACCCCGTTTGTTGTATTATGCAGATATTATGAAAGACATTTTTCACTGCTGGAGATATATGTGACCTACACAACATTTCAGGAGCTGACTCTACTCCCAGGTGACGCTATCATGAATTAATAAAGTTGATTATTTTTTATTGTGATATTAACAGCAATGGTTGGTACTGAACTCAAGACCTAATACCAGGCTAGCATGCCAATCACTAGTGCACTGAGGTGGCCTCTACATATACAAGTGCCTGAGTGATGGTTCAGCCAAATCGCTCCACTACTAAACACCACAATCTCAAGACCTGATTACCTTGATTTCTTTCTTGTAGGAGTTTCTGAAACATGCAGTGCACATGATACCACAACCTATAACCTCGCACAGCTTGAGGGCTCAAAGTCCAAAGAGCAATTGCAAAAAAATACAATGGTATTTATTGCAAAAATGTCTGGCATGAAGTCAAATATGGTCTTGATATGTTCAAGGTAAAAAACAAAGGAAGCGAATATTGAACTGGCACAGTGTATGGAGAAAAAATTTTTAGTTGCTCTTTACAATGGTGTGCATTTAATTTTTATGTGGCTATTACGGTACTTAACTGAACAAATTTTTGTAACTGCTCACATCAATGGTACTCACCCAGCAAACAGGACAGGCAAGAATGTCATGTGACACCATAATTTCCAAATGCAAACAAAGCACAAAAATGGGTGAAATACCTTGGCCTAAAACAGCAATAGACTTGGGAAGAAGATCACAGACAAGAATGAAATAAGGTAGAAATCAACCACAATAAAAAAGAAAACAGGATCAATAGAAAGCTGAAAGAGTCAGTACTCAGTGCAACAACAAAAGAGGTCATCAGCAAATCAAACCTAGATGAGCACAACGTGGTTCCTTACGCAGCATAATTAATAACCATTTTGAGTAACCAAATATACAATGTAATGAAAATTAAAGCAACCAATTTTGAGCCACTGCAGTGGTCTAGTGGTTAGAGTTACAGGCTGGTATCAGAAAGGTCCTGAGTTTGATCCCTCCCAAATCACTAAAACCAAAATATAAAACAATAATTTGCCAGTATAATGACAATCAATTCCTTGAAGATGAGACACACCAAAAACTCCTAAAATGATAAGTAGATCAAATAAACCTTCAGGAATGAATACTGTCAAGCACAATATTCATTTAAAGAAATTATTATTACAAAGCTTTAAAGACTCAATTTTTTTACCTGATAGAATAAAAATCTGATAGATAATAAATATATAACACAGTTATATCATGCAGGTAAATTTGAATTTCTGTATAGCAGAGTTGTATAATTATAAAATCCACACTCACATTTACTACACACTGACTTCAAATCACTTTACCAGGAAATAAATTTAACTAGCCACTCTTTACACAAAATAAACAGACAAAGAAAAATATTCTCACCAAGGACTGTAAGTTCAACTGTCTCTTGATCTTTTCCAGATGCATTCTCTGCAATCAGTGTATATTTCCCTGTATCTCGCCGCATGGCACTAATAATTGTAAAGTCTGTATGATAATCAATGTTCTCAATCTTGATTTTTTCTGTAGTGACCAATGATATGTTGTCACGCCAGATCCACGAGCATGTTGGAGGAGGTTCTCCAGATACATCCACAGACCACTTGTGTGTTCGCCCAGATTTAATGGTCACACTCTTGAACGTGGCACGATCAATTCTTGGTTTCACTGGAAGAACAGATCACCACTATCACTACTATTTGCAATGACTATATATCTACTAAATATGATGTTAAATTAGAATCTGCAAGTAGAAATATAGGTCAGTTTATAAAATGAAATTTAACGGACTTACTTAGCCTAACACTGTCTTGGCACAAATTTCTCATGAACATTTACAACTTCCAAACCATAGGCATACCACTGCCAGAACACTTGTCATGCACAAGTTTCCACAGATTTCCTCACTTCCTCTACATAGACAGTGAGACGGTACCTTACAGAAGCCCATGGCCACATTTACCATATTCTTCTCAACTCACCATTTTCAAATGCCCTACATTTCTCATTCAAGATTAAACAACACATCCTATTAACAGAGGTTCATTAAATATACATAAATTTCTAGATAGTGAATATTCAGGTGTTCTGCAATGTTATGCTGCACTGACTAGCAAATAGTTACCGACATTTCGGAGGAGTGTGTTGCCTCCACTGTCAGGGTCCAGCAGCCCAAGAAGAGTGTAACAGCACTTCTTGAATTGTTAGACCCTGAATATGAAGGCAACATGCTCCTTCAAAATGTCTGCAAATATTTCCCAGTCAACATGGCATAACATCGCAGAAAATTTTAATCTTCATTAACACTGCAACGAGAACCTCAAATCTCACACTGAGATGCTGTTTAAAAATGCACCATGTGAACAATGCAGTTAAAGGCTTTACTTACAATGCCTGTGTTTGCAGACATGGCTGCTGGTAGGTTCACTAGGTTCACTAGCACCAGCTTTATTATGTGCTCGTACCCTGAACTGGTAAACATTCTTTTCTTTGAGGCCTTGTACAACACCCTCAGGATTATTATCTTTTGTTTTCAAAACTTCGACCCACTCCACAGACAGCTTGTCTTTCATTTCAACAGTGTAATGAGTGATTGGTCGACCACCATCCTCTTCTGGTTTAGCCCATTTTAAAGTCACACTCTTGTTATCATAGTCAATAATATCAGGCTTTCCAGGACGACCAGGTTCATCTGGACAGAAATATACAACATACTACAATAAGCATACAAAGAAGTATCTTAGTTGTTCAGATTATAAAAATACCTGAGAAGGCCTTATTTCTATTATGGCATTCATTATTACCGTAAGGATTCCGGGCCATAATAGGTTCATCTGTCTCCAGAGGTTCAGATTCACCTTCCTTGTTTACAGCCTTCACTCTGAACTTATATTTCTTCTTGGGTGTTAATCCATCAATTGTGAATGTATTCTTATCTGGTCCCACCTAATGTAACAATTCAGATAAATTACTTTCCAGCATTAACAAGATCAAATATGTAACCCTAAACAATATAAAACTCTAGTCATCACTGATATACTAAAATCCTACCATTCATATTGAGTGTACAGGGTGGGAGACATGTAAATAAACGGTAGGTGATTGTGTTCACAATAGGTACACACTCACAGGACTTTAGTCTTTACATTTTCCAGTGCAACACTGAAACAAAACAGTCCATTTAAGTCTACTAAGGCAATGTTTCAGCTGTCTTGTCATTTAGTTCACGTACAGTTTCTGCTCATATGAGGCAACACCAGCCTCCTGTTGGAAAACATAATTTCATCTATTTCACTGCAATATAAAAAAGTACTGCACACAGATAGAGTTAAACTGGTTTGTATGCAGTGGAGCCTTGGTCAGTCTGTATGCAAATTAGGTCCACCACAATGCCTATCAGCTTGTACAGACATTAATTACAACCACCATTCATATGCCAACTGGCCAAGTTTACTAATTAGTGAAAATCATCATGTATATTTATCCTTCTAGCTGATTTAAATGGGGCTTTCTTTTATCCAAGTGGTATTTACATCTGGCTTCGTGGCTTCGGGAATGCAAAATGTATGTCTCACTGCCAGTAGGGTAAACTATTCACAAACATACACATGTATGGCAAACTAGCTTGAAGGGTTAATATACACATTTTCCACACTAAAATTATATATTGTAGAGTACATAAATGAAAAAATCAATAGCATTAAACCACCTAAATATAAACACATTTATTATAAAATTCTTCACACAGACTACATGTTGTGCTACAGGGCACAGTCTACATGTTGCGCTACAGCCATCTTTAGAGGGGACAGCCTACATGCTGTGCTACAGCCATCTTCAGGGGTACATAAGTGGGCACAGCCTACATGTGCTACAGCCATTTTCAGGAGTCTATAACAGGGCACAGCCTATATATTGTGCTACAGCAACCTCCAGGAGTGTATAACAGGGCACAGCCTACATGTTGTGCTACAGCCATCTTCAGGGGTGTGTAACTGGGCACAGCCAACATGTTGTGCTACAGCCATCTTCAGGGGTGTAAATTTTGGCACTACTAGTTATAGTTTTGGGTCAATAATGTATCTTGTAGTGCAAGTCAGCTAACAGGCAAGCTAACTCCCCAGCACACACAAAACCAACATATAGGACAAAGCAATGGAACAGACCTGAAGTAATATAGAAGTAGACTGCGTTTGAAATGTGATGGCACACGTGCAGAAACCAGATTTCGTCTTTCGGCGAAATGGACGAGTCCATTTAAATAGGCGGGGACGTCAGTTCAGTCGACTACTGGCAGCCGAGGTGTGCACATCAGTGGTAGTAATGCTGGGTACACCATGTTCCGAGGTAGTGTGAAGAGTACTGGCTACCCACCCCATTCACCAGTTTCTCCTTAACTTCCCCTCCCGCGTGTCACCGTGTGCCATCACATTTCAACTGGACTCTACCACTCATCTCACCAAATACCAGGTTTGACCACAACAAAAAAATTAATCTATCACCTACGAGAATAGCAGCACAGATCACAACTAGCTTCGTTTAAATGTCGTATGATTTTACTGCAACATGATATGGTTCATACACTAGGAACCACAATCAGGCTGACTAGGTGCCAAAAAAAATTGTTATGTAAATCACCTTATATTATTTACAATATCCATATATATTGCTGAGACCTCAAACTTCACAAATATCATTCGTACACACAGATAATGTAAATAATAATATTAGGTGATTTAAAGAAAAGAGTTTTTTCTTTTGGTGCTTGTCAGCCAGATAATGCTTGCATACAAGCTGCAACACATTGCAAGAACATCATACAACACATAAAATGAATTAGCTGTGATTGGTACTACCCTTATAGCTGTGTATCTTTATCACAATGGGGTGTCCCACTTAAAAATAATTTATCACTTGCTGAACTGAGGAGAATAAAAAAAGAAGATACACATTCAGAAAAAAAATGTTGTATTATTATCAGTAACTTTTAAGGTGTTTGTTTTATGATTCGAATATAAGCCATATCACATATGTTATGCTGCCAAGACTTCCAACATCTTATTTAATTATACATATATGAAGATGACAAAAACTTGCCAAAATATGCATGGTATGTGAGCAATTTCATTGTAAGCATGGATGTATTCAGATGGTTTATTTTAATGACTTCTGAACAAGAATATAACAATAAATACACAGTCTTTAATATACACAAATTTACCTCTCCAGCAGGTGCCCAACGTCCTATATCCAGATCCATTTTCTCCAGTACATAGCCTGTTACTGCAGTTCCTCCACTGTCTTCTGGCTTTTGCCACTTAACCTTCACATGATTTGCACGTACCTCTTCAGCTACAAGAGGACCTCCTGGTGCAGAAGGCTTATCTAAAAATGATAATAGCATAACTTTCATATCTCTATAAATATTGCAAACATAATGCAATATAATGCAATGGCCCTTGTCAGGCATTTTGTTTTCCCCTTTCATCAAAGGCATAGGTAACATGAAGAACATTACAAAGAGTTAGAAGTACATCAATATCAACCCATCCACACTATCCCAGTGTCCCAACTATCCTCCTTTCTAATGGAAAACTGAAGTTTTTATCAAAGGGCAAGGATGGTAAGGTGTGAAGCTAACCACTCACCTCAATACAACATTGATCTTAAGCATATCAGAAGCTTTCACTCCATGTTGTGGCACTGAAGCTTTGTACACCCTCACTGAATTTACCCATTAATCTTGCAAATATTTTTATTTTCGCACTATATGTTAATTCTTTAAAATGCGGAAAACAACTATGTGACATATTGTGACAGAACTGAAGACAGTACAATATTAAAACTAGAAAATTAAATAATTACAATAATATTGTAGAACTGCAAGTAATTTCTTTCAGGGTTTCAGAATCAAAGTAAAATCACCACTTATTTACTGATCTACATACTCCATGGAACAGAGTTATTTTTGAGAAACTAACTGTTTCTTGGCTAGTCAAGAAATTCCCCACATTTTATGGAACCTGAAGGTTCATTACTATACCACACTCTATGTTTTTCTTATATGATTACACTTGACTATTTCCACATCCCTGGGAATGTACCCGAAAATGGATAAACGGAAAATAAAGATGATGATGATGATGATGATGAAGATGATACAAGTGCCCACCATCTGTCCTTATCGTAAAATCACTACATATTCCTTAAATAGTTAATGAAAGTTTGTATGTTAATGTCAAATCACTTGTAACATCACACCCACCACCCAGTAGGGAATATAAAAACTTGAAAGCAAGTTTCTTGAAACATGAATGCAGACAATACAAGACTCTGTCAATGGTGTTAAGAGAACTGCTGCCAGGAAGTTTCTGACAATGTAACGAGAATTTCAACAGGCCATAAATGCTGTTACTTAGTAATGTCTGTGTAAGAATATTCACAGACATTCCATTAAAATATTATTATTATTCTTACTGAAATAAACATCATGTAGGAAATACAAATTAAGTTTTAGACAGTTAAATATTCAAAACATTAATTCATACAACTCTAAAACTGCTGTTGATATTAATGCTTACCTAAAACGACGACATCAGCCACACTTTCACATGTCCCTGACCCATTAGAGAGAGTAAGTTTATATTTGCCACTGTCTACTCTTGTTGATCGGCGAACTGTAAGTACTGTGTTTTTTTCATACTTGTCAATTGTGATCCTGCAAAACACACAATGTTAACACCTTTAATAAATAAATAAATTATGTGAGTCTAGTGTAACTTCAACACAACAAGAATTAAAAAATACATATTCTCCTAACTTCTAATTATTATTCACCATTATAGTGTAGTACTTTAGGTTCAAAAAATTAATAGGGGCAGAATAAGGTAAGAAAAATGGATGCATTAGCTTCACCATGGCTGCATGTGCATATGAATCCACTTGGAAACCAAAGAACAGGTTCTCATGAAATTTGATACTGGAAAAGTTTTACTGAAGTATGTCAGCACATCCCAATTTTAGTTAAAATCATACAGCATTAAACAATGCTGTGCATACATGCATTTATGTGCATGTTTCAATCATAATTCGCATAACTTGCAAAATATTTATTACAGCAAACATTCTCTCAAACACAAAGTAAACACACATGTTACATCCATTGTACTTTCCTTCTACATGCAACATAACTGTTATGCTATGTGTATGATTACTAACTTGTCTGAGGTGGTTATCATGTAGATATAAAAGTAATATAGAATAATACAACATCCTTGATCTCCATGGAATCTTGATCTTAGTTTTAGAATCTTTTCACCCTCATATGTACTAAATACATCCAGTAAAAATGTTATAAATTTTGCCACACAGATATATCAAAACAATTTTACAGTACATGAACAAATCTGTGTAATACATAAGGGCCAAAAATGCCGTGCCTTTATTCTTTTTATATGGCACAATACTGTGTTAAAACCTTCAATTTATTTAATAAAATCAGCTAAATGTTTCCCCATACTCAGGGAAACATAATAACATCTACAAATATATAAGTCACAGTACTGAAGTTTAATACCTTTCCTGAGTATCCTCAACCAGTTCTTTGCCATCTTTTTCCCATCGAGGTACTGGTTCTGGTTCACCACCAAATTTTATGTCATATTTTATAACTTGACCCTTTTTCACAACTATGTTGGTTAATCCATCACCGATTATGAATGGTTTCACTGCAAGATGTACAATACATTTATGTATGTATGCCGATGTGATTTTCAGCAAGATAAATTACACAATGTCTTCCTTCTTCTGGGATGTTACACACTGTACATTGGTAGTTAGTCACCGATATTTAGGGACAACCTATCAGTCCCACCTTCAACGATCGTCTTTACTTGCTTGAAACACTAAATACTATCCAGCTATGCTGCATAACATCCCAGAAGAATGAAGATCTCATTTACACTGCAGCAGAAGCCTCAAATCATAAACCAAACTCAACACGTACAGAAAATTTTTCACTCCCTACAACTACAATTGAAACAATGCATGGTGTTTCATCAGACAGCAGGAGAAGTAAGTGAAAAACAACTTATACTTACCAAATCGGGCCTTAGCAATTATAGGTTTTGTTGCATCACTTGGTTCTCCTGGTCCAGCTTTGTTAATAGCTCGGATCCGGAATTCATACTGTGTTCCTTCCTTCAAACCATCTATGGTTGCCATAGTAACATCACCTACTTCTTTTCCTTTTTCCCAATCCTTTCCAAACTTTTCCTATACACAAACAGAAATTTTAATCTGCTGTTATATGCAGGTATCAAAAAATATACAAATCAGTACATACAGAAATATTTATCAGCACAGTTAATTAATTTTTTTTATGTATTCCCAGAAGATGAATTATGACAATGACAATGTACTGAAATAAATTAAGTATATTTCAAGAAGTTAATAAAACAGGGACTCAGGTTTTCGAGAACAGTGTGCTGCAGAAGATAACTGGCCTATGAAGGAAGAAACAACAGGAAGCATGAGAAGACTGAAAAATGAGCAGCTTCATGATTCGTACTCCTCACCAAATACTGTTAGGATGACCACACGAAGAATGATGAGATGTACATGGCATGGGGTACATATGAGGAAGAAGAGAAGGCACTAAGGGTTTTGTGCAGAAAACTGAAGGACAGAGACCGCTTTGAAGAACTAGGCAAAGATTGGCTACAATATTAATTTGGATTTGACAAAAACAGGGCAAAATGGCATGGACTGGATTCATCCGGCTCAGGATATGTGCAAATGGCAGGTTCCAGAGAACGTGGCAATGAACCATTTGATTCCATAAAATGTGGGAGGATTTCTTAACTAGCTTTGGAACTGCTGACTTCTTCAGAAGGACACTGCCTCATGGGTTAGTTCATTAGTTATTTAAAGGAGTTAAATAATCACCTTGTCAAAATCCAAAACAAAGCAAACAAAAATCTCAAAATTATATGCTGTGATGGGTTATACTGTGTATATCAAGAAATCTTACATAAATCGTCAAAAATACTAGACCTGACATTATACAGTGGACATTGAGAACATCAAGATTGAACAGTTGTGTACTTATGCCATACAGCATATACATGTGAAACCTACTCTCTATAACAGTACCCCAAAAAGGAAGGTTTCACCTTGGGCAATCGTCATAACACAACTTGACAAGAACAGGGATTTGTGTAGTGTATTTCCACAGAAATATGTAAGAAAAACTATTTTATGTGGAAGGAATATTTAATTCAATTATGACATATTTCAAATTCTAAATATCAGATTAAAAAATACAATAAATTAAACCTAACCACAGAGCAAACATAACTAATAAATGTGAACCAGCAAGTCCACACTTAAAAAAAAAAAAATTAAGTTTTTAAAATTGAGTGACAAATACAGTATCATATTCCAATGCTGATGAAGTAACTGGGGAATAAAGGAATATTAATTACATGTTACTTACTTTAAATTCTATAACATAACCTGTGATGGGTGCTCCACCATCACTATCTGGTTTGATCCATTTAATATCTGCATGGTCTTTGTCCCAGTCCACAACTTGAACATTAGTAGGTTTGCCAGGTTCATCTGGAAAAATTATTAAAATAAGGTATATATATATATATAAACAGGATACAAGATTTGCAACTTGGACTTCAGGTATCGTCATGTACTTCTAATAGAGTCTGTTGTAGTAGCTGTTGCATTTGGTACAGGGAAATTTCACTGCAGAAATAAATTTCGAACTTTAGTTGTAGCACACCAATGTGTTCTCCATAAAAACAAATACATTAACTCCAATACATCTACTACAACATGAGTATATAGGTCAAAATGGTGCCAATCTGAGTGGCTGTGCAGTCTACATGTATAGGTCTGCAGCTGCATGACTGCTAGGATTGTGGGTTTGAATCTCACTGCAAGCTTGGACATTTGTCTCTTGTGTTTGCTGTGTGTGGTGTAGGCAGTGACCCCTGCGACAAACTGATCACTTGTTCTGAGAAGTCCTAAGGGGTGTGTGTGTCTACGTATGATCTAGAAATCTCAACAATGAGGCTGCCTAGCCTTGAGTTAGGCTGATGCACCATAAAAAAAAACCAAAATATTAACGTTACAGCACATCAGACCATTATATATATATGTGTGTGTGTGTGTGTGTGTGTGAAATGGTTATAACATTAGTCAATGCAACAGTAAAAAATCCAAATTATGGGGGACTCTGTACACACACACACACACATACACATGTGCGCACACATGCAACTGTATACTTTTACAATTAACATTACATTATTTTAATATAACTGTAACAGGGTTCATTATACAGGAAGTTTGGCTATTCTCAGCAATTCATATACAGAAAATGCCAGTACTTGCACTGTTTAGTGACATATCTTTTTTACACTGGCCTAACATTTAATGGTCTGATAATGACACACATGTTGAAACATATCACCATTTTAACCAAAATATGTTCAAATCTGTGATCATGTAGATGGAGAACTGCAAATATATAGGGCACAATGATATTTCCATTAACACTGCACATTCTGTAGTACAGTCATGAGATGTTAACTTGCCTTACTGCTGCTCATGAAACAGAATAATGCAACACACGATTCCTTCATAATTAGACTTAAGTGACAAAATATAATAAGAAATTAAATTTAAAATTAATTACATAATTAAAAAATCCAGCAAGCGTACGTTGTAAAAACTTCTATGAATGTTCCGCTCCCATCATACAA
>Ga0209629_10003735_pt1 | contig 11036 bp, 8 predicted proteins | sample TergutCu122P5_FD_187286 | JGI IMG/M metagenome (GOLD analysis project Ga0209629, IMG submission 187286) | Cubitermes ugandensis P5 segment gut microbial communities from Kakamega Forest, Kenya - Cu122 P5 (SPAdes) (version 2) | ecosystem: Host-associated > Arthropoda: Insects > Digestive system >... | reverse complement strand
CTTTTACAGTCTGGAGGAATATTTTAATACATAATTCACTATAATTGTAACCTTGTACATATTATTACTTATACTTACTTTTAATCATAGTACTTTGATTGTTAATGTAGCTATCCTATGACGCTACAATAAAGCACAACCTATGTACACTTGCTTTACTTATTATGCTAAATGTATACATGACTAGTTCCACATCTGTATAAGATCAATGGAATGGGAAATAAATGAAATCATCATCATCATTAGTTTGCAATGTAACCAGATAGAATCTGGTGTCTTTCTTAGGAGGACTGCAAAAAGAGACAAAGTTATTTTCTTAGCTGATCTTTCTTTTCCCAAAACTGTTCACATGGAGACCATGTTTAGTATAAATCTCACAATTGAGTTCCTTTCTTACTACTGAAACATGAAATTGTCGTAAGTTTCACTATTGTTCTATTAAAGTTTCTAACGTCATTGTTAACACATGACCACTTTACCAAATCATGCCTATGTGGTGCACACAGTTTAATAATATTTGTGTGGCTGTTCTTTTTCACGAAATTAACCAAAGGGCTGATCCCATTTTGAGAATTATTTTTCCGAACATCACTGGAATCTCCCCTGAGAATTAATATGCCCTCTTTTTCCAGATGTGTAACATCACTATCAACTGTAGAAGCTGAAGTGCGAGTGCAAGCACCAGGTTCAACAAAACCACTGACCGCAATGTTCTGTCTAAAGATATCATCATGTACTTCAGTTATACAGCCTCTTGCACGGCTGTCACCAATGAACATATTGAGTGACCTTTATGTTGTGAAACACAAATTGTGTTTACATTGTCCATACTTGTCTTTTTTCACTATTGTTCCTTGGTAATTTCACCGTCACAATGACTGTAAATGAAACCGGTCCACTCTTTTCCATGTAATAAACGCTCTTTTTGTTTGCTAGAAACAATTTCATCGTTTTTAGATACACACTTGAAACTCTCATTACACAATTTTTTGACCTCAGTAAAAAAATTTGCCTTTACAAGCAGCGTTCTCTGTGATTTTCATTTTGCTGCTTTCAGGCTTCTTGCCAAATTGACTCTTCTAGGTTATGTAGAAGTTCAAATCGGTTTTTCGTTAGAGGAATCGATTTTGAGAGTCAATTTTCTACATTTCTAGTTTTCGTTTAGTGCCGCCTTGTTCCTATAAGAAGCCATCTGTTGGTTTTCGCTGCAGACAGTATTTGTTCATCACTACTGGGCTCAGTTCGTGTATCTGAGTTTTTATCCACAATAAGCCGAGTTGAAATCAGTTCTTGCAGAATTCTTATAGTTTCTCTGGTTGATAGAATTTCCGATGTTACCTCCATTAAATTCTGTTGAAGCATGTCACAACCTTGACATAAATTTTATTCTTTTCCGGTGTTTTGGCGTCAGCAATTTAGGTTGCACTAACATTATTAAAGTTAGTAGTCGCCATCCTGTCAACACATTTTAAGTGTAATATGATGTGAACCCACAGGAGTGTTCACTGTGGTAGTGTCACATTAAAAGACTCAACACCTACTCGCAAGAAATTTCCTTTGATATTGATCTTTGAAAGACGTCTTTCTCCCTCTATGTCCCACTTCCTTTATTTTGACCTTTGAATTTAGACATTTTGAAGTTGCGCGGTAAAGCCGGGATACCAGAAATGTAGGCTACAGTTGTTGAAACACTGCGCTTCTGTAGTCCAAGCTCTCAACTCTGTTACTTTAAAGGGGTGCTCGAGGCACATTTCTCGGACACATCTAATAGTCTAGTACTACCCGCTCCTACATACATCTGGGTTACTTGGTTGCACCTCTTCAGCCCAACCAAACTACTACAGTAAAAGCCCTGCATTGTGCCTTTCTTTTTGCTGCAGTATATCATGCACATTACTGGCTAATAATGATGTATTTCCTATCACACAGCCCAACATAATAACTTCATTAATTTCTATAAGCTAAATTCTTTTGCAGCCAAGTCAAAGTGATATGGACATTATCATGGCGGCTGATAAGAAATTATAATTTAAATTCACTCAGTTTAATAGCAATATTTAACCAAACAGTCTTGTCAATAGTTCACACCTTCTTCTTCTGCCACCAGGTGTCATTCGGTTTTCCCATCAGTCCTCATCTTGGCCAACAAACAAATCACATATACATGCACTCGGTTCACTTGCGCTCCTCTAACATAACACCATACCTTCTATAGTAAATCGACATTGCCCAAATACGTTTCTAGTTACTAGGAGATGTTTTAAAGCTTATATAGAGCAGCTAACTGTGCTTTCTTTAACTAATTTGGATTCCTTTTGTCTGTCTTTGGCCCAGACAAAATGCTTCTCTAATATTTCTGTATTGTTGTCTTTGGCTGCCTCGTGGAAGACCGTTTGTACTTGGAAGAATTTATTCTTTGATTCATCTGGGCTTACTTGCGCCTGCTTAGACCAACTCAGTAATGTCTCTAATGCCTCTAAATTATCTCTTTCTGCAGCACGGTCCGACGCGGTGTATCCCTACTTGTCTTTGACTAGTAACAAATTATTCTTTAACTCATTTCGATTCAGTTGCACTTCCTTGGAAACCATCAATATTTTCTCTAGTAATTCAAAATGGTCTCTTCTGGTTGCCACTTGCCAGATGGTATATCCTTCCTCAGTTTTGGCTAACAAAATTAATCTGGCTCATCTACCGCTTCCGAAGCCCAACTCCATAATGTCTCTAACTCCTCTAAACTTCCTCTTTGTGCTGCTCGGTGCCACACGGTGTATCCATACTGGTCTTTGGCTAGTAACAATGCTTTCTTTACATCATCTGGATTCTTTTGCGCTTCTTTAGCCCATACCCACAGTTTCTCTAACACTTCAAAATGATCTCTTTCAGCTGCCAAGTACCAGAAGGTTTCCTCTTGCTTATTTTGGGTTAGGAACAAACTTTTCTTCAATTCATCTTGGTTTTGTTCCACTTCCTTTGCACAAATCCTTGATTTCTCTAATGCCTTTAAACTGCCTCTTTCTGCTGTTGGGTTCCACGCGATGTTTCCGTATTTGTTTCTGGCAAGTAACTTATCCTTTAACACATTTCTTCCATCCATCTCCTCTCCGTTGGCCCACTCCCACAATTTCTTTAATACTTTGAAATAACCTCTTTGAGCTGCTACTTGCCAGGCTGTATTCCCATCCTTACCTTGGGTTAAGAATATTTCATCTGGTTTTAGTTCCGATTCCTTACCCAAAATCCATAGTGTCTCTAATGCTTCTAAATTGCCACCTTCTGCTGCTCGGTGCCACACTGTGTAACCATCCTGGTCTGTGGCTTGTAACAATTTGTCCTTTAAATCATTTCGATTCACTTGCGCTTCCTTGGCCCAGACCCCTAGTTTCTGTAATAATTTTAAGTGGCCCGTTTGGGCTGCCAATTGCCAGGCGGTATTTCCTCCCTCATTTTGGACTAACAACAATTCATTTATGTTTAATCCCGCTTCCTTAGCCCAAATCCATAATGTCTCTAATGCCTTTAAACTGCCTCTTTGTGCTGCTCCGTGCCATGCAGTGTTTCCATACTTGTCTTTGGCTACAAACAGTTTGTTCTTTATCTGGTTTGGTTGCAGTTCCTTTTCTTCGACCGAGGCACGAGTTGTGTCTGATGCTTCTGGATGGCCTTTTTCGTCTCCCTCTGGCCCCGTGGTCACTGTTGCAGCCCGTTCCCATATCTTTTGCAATGCCTTTATACTCTCATTCTCTGCTGCCTTATGCCAAGCAGTTTGTCCCTGACGATCTGTGGCTAACAGCATCTCTGTCACAGTACTTGAGTGTCCCCCAGATTTTAGGCTGTCTAGTAAGAATCCAATAATATGGGCGTTATCTTCCTTCGCTGCTGTGTGCAATACTTTTGTGACACCTTCCAGGGGTCTGTTCTCTTCTCTCTCTTTCCACTGCCCATCGAGTTTTTCTCCATAATATTTCAAGGCCTCGTTTGATGGCTTAGATTTTTCCAATAATCCATCCAAAAAGGTGACACTTTTCAGGGGCCTGTTCTCTTCCCTCTCTGGCCACTGATCATCGATTTTTTCTTCATAATCTTCCAAGGCCTCATTTGGTGGCTTAGGTTCTTCCAATAATCCATCCAAAAAGTTTCTAACTAAAAGGAACTCTTTTTTAAATAAAACTTTATTTAATAAAATTTCCTGCACTTGTACGTGTTGTTCGGTTTTCTTTGTCAGTTGGTTTATTAGGTACTCAGCTACAAAATACTCAGCAATAGTGCGGTGGAAGAATTGAAGCTTACTGTCATTGTTTTTCTGCACTATCCCAATTCTAGCCAAATGTTCGTCTGGCAATATAGGAAAGGGATGAATTGGCAATAATGCAACCTCATCCTCAGTAAACAACTCCTCTAACGCTAACCGCCAGTGCTCCACTTGCATGCCCTTTAAATCGCGTTCTTGTGTCTCCAGTGCAGCCACGTTGCCTGCTGGTGTTTTAGACTTTTCGCTATAAAATATGTCGTATCTGCTGCTAACAAAACGTCTGTACAACCCCAGCAAGTCTAGCTTGTACGGTAACTCAGGCTCGGATTCCTCTGACTTATAAAATGAATTAAAATCCTCTTCAAAAGCCTTTGCTAGCATGTGGGTTTGTAGTGGGATGCCGGTCAACACTTTGTTCTTATCGCTAATTGACTGTGCCAACTTCCTAATTAATGTTTTAGCATAAATTTGTAAACGGTGTTGATTCGTCTCTTTAGATTTTAGAGTTTGAAGCCAGAATTTCTTTAGAAACTCAACTTGCTCGACTTCGGAGAATGGCTGTAGGGTGTAGGAAAGCTGTTGTAGATTATCCTCCAGTTCCTGTCTCAGGTGGGGTCGGGTGGTGATCCACAGTTGCTCTAATGAAGCCTGCTTCAGAATGTGCAGCATGTCAATGACTGTCTCTTTGTAGTTGGGACAAATTTCATCAAAACCATCCACTATTACCACTACTTTGCTAATGTCATTTCCTCCGAAGCTCCGCTTAAAGAAATCCTTCTCTAAATCAGATTCAAGCTTCAGCACTTTCTGTGATACAAATTCAAGTACCCACCCTTCATCTACCTTCTTTCCTGTCTGAGCCTTGAATAGTTCTCCATACTCGTTTAAATCAATTCTAACCAACCAGTGGGCTGGGTTTTTTTCCTTGATTCGTTTAGACATGTGAGTCAGTACGGTGGTTTTCCCCATTCCTGCGATGTCAGCAATTAGCATGACCGTCTGTTTCTTTTCTTGCTGCAACAGATTGTCTAAATCGCTAGAAGCGGAATTCTGTACATCAATATATTCATGTAATTTCCTTATATTCCCTTGCGACTGCTGCCAAACGAGTTCTCCTGCCTTTTCTTTCACCAACCAATGCACATTCCTTATTGGATTCTGTTGACAGAGCTGTTTGAATTCGTGTTCAGTACTGGCCAATAAATCAGCAAATTTTCCAGCTCTTTCATCATTTAAAATGTCCTGCCTAATGACGATGTTGTGATTAAAAGTTCTATCAATATAGTACTTTTCACTGTAACCACTGCTAGCAGGCGGTTCAGGTTCTTCACCAATTGTAATATCCTTTTCTTGTAACAAGTCAGCAAGTGGAAAGGAATCTGTCATTGATTCAGCAGATGTCAGTTGATTTAAAGCAACTCTTCTGCCTTGAAAAATCACTGTCTTCTCTAAAATTTTTCCCTGTGAATTGGCAGTTAAATGACTCCACATTAGCTGTTCATCTGTTGCAATGAACTCTTTATGGTGTGTTAAACTTGCTATTTGCTTTATAAAAACAGAGATGTCACTTTCTGATTGCGTCGTCAGAATAATTTTCATGGTTTCCCTTCCGTTCAGCAGGGAAGTTGTGAACAATTCCCTTATCATGTTCTTCAACTCATTATTAACTGGCTGATTGTTCCCACACGCTATCATCAGTAAATGTGGTGTTTCCATTGATTCCAGTAGTGTATTTAAATTTATTCCGCGATGGACGGATAGCAACTGCTTTAATTTCAGTATTGTATAGTGACCTTCACTGAAGTAATTTGGCGTGCACGATGTCTTCCGGAGAACCCGATAAACCTTGGTTATCCCAGTCCAAGCATCTCCAGTCATCATTTGTAACTGCCAAATTGTTTTGTCACTAGTGAGGAATTGTCGTAGACCCAAAACACCAGGGTTAAAATCAAGTGCGCTTTGGCGAATCCTTTCAACATAACGCCGAGTTTCATACAGATAAAAAGTATTTCTTATCTGAGGTGATGAAAATTGGTCTTTTACTCCCTCCTTTAATTGTGGGAAAAGTCGAACCAACCGCTTCACATATGTAATCAGGCCGTGCAATATGCTAGGGTTTGGACAGCGAATTCTTTTATTGTAAATCTCGAAGTTCTGTAACTTTTCTTGAGCTTCTTTTTTCGCCTCAGCATTACTCATTACCCAAAACAGATCCTCAGGCTTAAATAATTCCTTCAAGTCACGTAACGAACGATAAAGTTTGAGGAATTCCCGCTCATCCTGAGTAAAAAAGTTCAGACTCTTTGTGCATTTGTCATATGCCGTAGTTTGATAACGAAGCCAGTGGTAACTCTTGGGCACTTCGGTAGAGACAGTTTCCATTAAGTCAGGGTGGTAATTATTACGTGACTCTGCCCACATAAAGAAATTGTTCCATTCTACACCACCCGTAAAGCCCTCTGTAACAGGCCAATCAACCACCTCTTCTATTTCGGGTTCATCTTTTGCAGGGTCCAAGCCTTCCACAATTTTGTCCATACTATGTGTTGTTACGTTGTAACATAGAGTATTTCTTCCAAGGAAGCCCATATCAGACAAATCAGTAAAGATGCGATAGACTGTCCCTAAATGTGAGTTACAGGTATTAATGCGATTTGGAACAGACAGATAACTGGTGATATCTAAGTGCTGTAAAGCAATGGAACTCCTGTAGCGTAGATCAAAAGTACTTTTCATTTGCAACAATATTGTTTCACAACCTGGACTATCAAACGCTACTGTGTGCGGATGATAACTCTGTCTGATATCATGACTGTCCTGCACAGTGCTGCTTGCAAGTGGTTCGTGTTCTTCTCTTTTCAGTTTCTTAAGAAATGTACCTCCTTCCACTTCAAGGTACTCAGTGGTAAAGGTAGTGATCTGCGCCAGCCAACCCCCTAAGGAGTGTCCTGTGAAAAATACTTCAAAGCTGACCTTCTTTCCTTGTTCTATTTCTTGCAGAACTGCGACCACCTTATTAGCAAATGTGCTGGCGGAATTCATTTGGCCAACATATTTGTTTCGTAAAATTCCTCTTATATCTGTGTAAAGATCTTTAAGAAAGGATATAACATCATTAGTGTCAGTCCCTCGGTGAGCAATCACCACTTGCTGATGTTCCGGGTGCCAGTAGGCTGCTCCGAAATAACCGTTCCTTACATTAGATGCTGTCGTTAGCAACTGCCAGCCAACAGGAGTCTCAGGGTCTCCTTCATTGCAGTCACGGTATGCCATGTTGGCAAACCGGGCCAATACATGGGGTGTGGGGTAAGAGGGCGTTGCTTTGAGTTGATCAATGGCGGATAATTGTTCGTTTGGATAAAATGTTTCAATTCTTTGTTTAAAGTCGCCATGGCTGAAATTCAGCTCTGCGTCTACTCTTAGATTTCTTGAGAAAGGCGGCCGAATATTTGGCGATGATTGTCCGCCAGTCGCAACCGGCTGAGAGGTGTTTGAAGTCACGCTGTCTGCGTTGAATGCCATTCTACCTGAGAAGTGGAGCTTTTTAACTTATCAGTAATCTCGGCTTGAGTACATCCTTCAGCCAACTCTAAAGGCGTATTCCAATCACATTTTTAATAATAGTTTCTGTTCCTTGAGTAAACAGAAAATTACCCAGATCCAACTCATTGTTTAATCTCTAAGTGCAAAGCAGTGTTCCAATTATCATTACAATCTTGTGCGTTTACATCGGGTTGATGAGTTTTTCACAAATTTTTTGAAAATTTCCTAATTTTTTTATGGATACATTCCTTTTGCTTATAACAGTAAACAGTTTTGCATTAACCTCTAACCGTTCACTATCAGAACTCTGATACCGTGTGTGTTTTTATGTGTGGTCCATTGTATGTATTGTACAGGATAGATGGACTGCCAGAGAAAAAGGACACATTTAAAATAATTTCGCCTTTGTCTGGTGCACTGAAAAGACAAATTTTTCTTGTGGCAGGATGTAATGAGAAAATTAACGCGAAAATCTTGAACAAAATACTTAAGAAATGAGATATTCCGACATTAATACATGTTACTCGTGAGTCTGCAGTCAAGTAGTGTATTTCTTTTCCAGTTAAATCTACTGATAGTAGCATGAAGTATATAACTAATATAATATACAGCTTAACACTTTAAACGCCGAGTTAAATCCCATCTGCCGACTGCTGGCTTTATTAGGAGCTCACCATATTCTACACGTTAGCAGGATGAGTGTTAATATGATAAGCAAGACCGGTCCACACGAAAAAGGAACTTATTTAAAGTGGTAGTACTAGTCCGTGGTTCGATACTGTCGAATTATTACGATTCTAATAGACGCCCTCGGCCCTTTCTAAACGCTCTGGTGTTATATGCAATGTCCTCGCTAACAGCTACGTATGGCCTAGTGGCGTCGCCTTATCTAACACCTGCAGTAAACTTTACTGCCTGCAGTTTTGGACACCTCGCCTGAACCTGCAGCATACCAGTGTTCTAGAGGAGCACTGTAGAGAGGGGGTTCAGCAGCTGACAGGATATTAACCTTCAGTACACAAACTGATAAAATTGCCTGCTGAGTGTCATGTTGGCCAATGTCACTCCGCAGTGTTCAGTGTCCCTTACGATCACTGCCACTCTGCAGTGTTCGCTGCTCCTTATGGTCACTGTCACTTTGCAGTGTTCAGTGCTCTTTATGGTCACTGTCAGCTCTGTAGTGTTCACAGATCCTTATGGCCACTGTCACCCTGCAGTGTCCTGTGCTCCTTTTGGTCACTGTCACTGTGCTCCTTACCGCCGCTCTGCAGTGGTAATGAACGTCCCTGTTCCCCGTACAGCCTCACGTCCAAGCGATGCAGCAGCCAGTCACCCCCGCCATTTCAACACAGTGCTGTACCCAAGATCCTACAGTGAATGTCAACTGCCATTAAACCGCAGCCGTCGTGACATCACAGGTGCTGCTTCCTCAGCCCAAAATGATCGCAAAATTTTCGCAGTCACAACGTCATCTTCACTGGCACCTTTGCAGACCTGTCGACATATATATAATGCTATATAATGTACCGCTATAAGCAGTCCGGTGCAATGCTGCTGATCTGCTGAGGCTCCTACCCTAAATGTCCAACTGTCAAAATGTTAATATCATACTGACAGACACGTGTTTAATTTCACTGGGATTTCCAACTCAATTTATAACGAGGAAAGGGTCATCACTATTAACGATGATATGCAGCCTTTGATCTTGAACCTGTTTTTACCACGAAACTATTAATTATTTAGTTACTTACTCCATGGAGCAGATTCCTTCTTGAGAAACTAGATGTTTTTCAGCTAGTCAAGAAATTCCCCTCATTTTAGTTTACGTGGTCTGTCAATAAAGTTCGCGTACTTATAGCGGTAAAAGTGCTACATACCTGATTGCTGAATACCACTGTGGTCGCCTTCAAAATACTCCCTTGGGAAGCTATGCACCGATGCCAGCGCCTAGTCCACCCTTCAGAACAATTTTGGAACTGGTTTTGTAGAATGGCCTTCAGAGCTGCCGTTGTATTACTCCTGATGTCCTCAATGTCATAAAAATGCCTTCCTTTCAATATTCCCTTTATCTGCGGGAACAGAAGAAAGTCACTGGGGGCTAGATCCAGTGAATAGGCAGGGTGTTCCAACACAGTTGTTTGTTTATTAGCTAAAAACTCTTATTTGCTTTTATTCTTCTGTGAGTTCCTTTGGGACCATTTTTGCACACACCTTCCTCATATCAAGATCTTCAGTTCAGATTTTCCTAACTGTTTCTCTGTCGATGTTCACTTGCTCGGCTATGCTCCTGACAGTCAGCCGATGATTTTTACGCAAAATTTGACGACCTTTTGCAATGTTTTCTTCAGTTCTGCTTGTTGCTGGCCGTCCTGATCTCTCTTCGTCAGTAACACTTTCTCTACTCTCAGGAAAACGTTTCACCCACTTTTAAACTGCTGTTTTCTTCATAATATTATACCCGTAAACTTGCAATAACATCAACATCAACTAACAACAAGAAATTTAATGTTAGTTCGTTGCTGTAATTCAAGCTTCGACATTCTCATGGCGGCACACCAAACGCACGCAGGCAGTAATAGATGCCACTCAGAAAGAGACTGCGAAAGATCAACAACAACACAGTTGTGAAACGCTGATTTGTCAATGTCATCAAAACGTACTAAGACTTTGGTCCAGTGCTGCCACGACAAGCACACGGAGGCGAGTTCGCGAACTTTATTGTCCTTCCACGTATTACCGCATTCACAAGTGCCCGCTACAAGTCCCTCTTCTGAGAGAGCTCGATCCAGTCCATACCCGCACATCATACTTCCCGAAGGTCGATCTTAATATTATATTCCTAATTACGCTTCCGTCTCAAAGTGTTCTCTTTCCCTCAGGTTTCGCCACCAAAATCCTTTATACGCCTCTCCTCTCTCCTATACGCGCTACACGCCCAGCCCTTCTCATTTTTTAGATTTTATCACCCAAAAATGTTGTGCGAGAAGAACAAATCATTCAGCTCCTCACTATGTAATTTTCTTCTTTCCCCTGTTACCTCGTACTTTCTAGGCCCAAATATTCTCCTCAGCAGCCTATTCTCAAACACCCTCAGCCTACGTTCCTCCCTCAATATCAACGACCAAGATTCACACCCATGCAGAACAACAGGCAAAATTATGGTTCTGTAAACCTTAATCTTTAAATTATTGAATAGCAAATTGGAATAAAATAATATTCTGCACCGAATGATAGCAAGCAT
>Ga0209629_10003734_pt1 | contig 11038 bp, 7 predicted proteins | sample TergutCu122P5_FD_187286 | JGI IMG/M metagenome (GOLD analysis project Ga0209629, IMG submission 187286) | Cubitermes ugandensis P5 segment gut microbial communities from Kakamega Forest, Kenya - Cu122 P5 (SPAdes) (version 2) | ecosystem: Host-associated > Arthropoda: Insects > Digestive system >... | reverse complement strand
AAAAAAAAAAAAAAAAAAAAGAGAGAGAGAGAGAGAGAGAGCAATTTAAAAATACATGTTTTCTGGCCGGAAGATGTGAAAGCATAATAACGTATGCAAATGCATACAAAAGCTAGCACAATCCAGCTGAATACATACACTGCATGTGAGTCAACCTGCTGCCTTCTGCTTTCATGGCAAGGTAACATTTCACATGAAGGTTCAAGTCTTCTGGGATATGACACCAAGGTGACTGGTTAATAGTTGCTGATGTTTAAGAGGACCTTTCCACACTCATCTTCAGGGTCCTTGCAGTCATTCAGACCCTGAAGATGGAGGCAGCAAGCTCCAACTGCTGGGAACTATTTACCAATTAACACAGCACCACATCCAAATGACCTAAAACTTCAATGCTGCTGTGATAACTTCAAATCTCACAACAGTTCACATGACTACAAAAGCAAAATAGATGAGAACATTAACCCGCTTTAATAAAACAGTCCAATGAGTTGTGAGCATGTAAGAACCTCCTTAGATAAAAAACATGAAAATCACTATTTCTTACACACACACACACACACACACACTCAATCGCACATATTCAAATGACTGTTTCACAGTTATCTTTCCTTACACTGGAGTTGCAGTATACTAAGCACTGAGAACCTTAAAACCAAGTTAATGATATTGCTATCTTTCACAACTCACAATGCCTGAACAAAAGAATTCTGCATATTTTACACTTCTAACTAGTATACAAAAAAAGTTTTTTCTCTTAGTGTTTCTTGGAAACAAGTGATGATATGACTACTTTCTTACAGCCCATACTGCTAATAACACTGTTTTAATGAGCTTCTTAAAATGAGGCAGCTTTAAAATGATTACTTGCAACTGTATATAAAATTAATAACAGAAAACCCTACACACACACACACACCCAGAAAAACAGAAAACATTACAAAAAAAGAGTTCAAGGACTCAACACACATGATTTCCTTCGTAGTCATGATAACCACTGTACTCCAGGATATTTTGGTCCAAACCTGTTTATGCAAATAACAAAATACATTTCCAACAAATGGCACCCAAATTGAGCAAAACACATTCCCTCAAGCCAAAAAAACTCCCTTACATCCATTAGATGCCACCCACCTCTTAAAGCCTCTTCCTAATACGACTGTAATATCGGCCTAAATGTACATATCTTTCTTCAGTAATGAACTAATTCTTTATGATTCTTTTTCAAATATTTTAATGGCTCTGTCACTTGCACCCATCGCACCACTTTCAGTAAGCTGAAAATGGCTAGTTCATACTGCCTTTACAGACAATGCTTGCCCAAAAGAGCTGCAGGGGGAAAAAAAAGCAACACGCTGAATCAAACAATGATGCCAGACACTATCTCCAACTTCCCTTAGATCTCCAACTGGAACTGATCTTGTGGCTCGTCATTCACAGCATCTGCAACACAAACACAGTAAAAAACTACATTCCATACCTAGAAACTGGGAACATACCTGTCAGCTACATGAACAAATACAGACAGATTTATCATGTCACCATCAGGGTAGGAAAATATGCCTTCTGCTTGCGTAGGTGCAACAGCCAACACTCTGCATTGTTTTTGGGATAACTAAGCAGCAGAAACAGTTCCACACTTAGCTGGTAAGTCTCTTACTATACACATGCCTCAAACTAAGTGTGAAATGTATTCAGAAGATCAACAGCTGTTCACTTGCAATACTTCTGTAGGGAATAAATAATGAAATAGAATACTGCTTAAGAGTTTCTAAAAAATGTACTACTAAAATAGAGGAAAACTGTCATATCAGTTCACAATTTAACAAAAAGAAGAAACAAGATTTTGATATCTTTGCTCTTCTGGGACATTCTGCAGTGCAAATTGGTAGTTGGCAACATTTCAGGACAACCTATCTGTCCCATGTTTGTAGACTGTGTGATCCTTTAAGAGACCAATAGATTGTCCAACAACATCAGTAACTAACCACCAACAATGCTGCATAACATCCCAGATGGGCAAAACTCTCATTTACACAGTGGCAGAAGCCTCAAATCAAGGCAGATTTTACATGGTGAACAGCCAAAATAACAGATACTGGTGTTTCAAAAATCCTCATAAAGTTCCATTAGATGACCCTAATAATCAGTATCTGATGTGAAGTGTACATAACAGAGCCCATGTTCTTCAAAGAAACAACCTCTGAGCATCACATTCAATTAATCCCAACACCAATCTTTGGTACTTAACAGAAGAGAAAATGCAAGACAATTCACTTTCTTTGCAAGAAATGAAATAAAAGCTTTGATATTTCAAAACAAGCACTCCATCGTGTGTGCAAAAATACTTCCAGAAGTTGCTGGAAAACAGCAGCAGGTCAGCACTTGGAAACTTTTCCATCACATTGAACTGAAGGGGAAATTAAATGAATTCCTGGTGGATGCTGTCTTATGTGATATTTCCATAACAGATGTTGTGCTCATGGACACGATAAAAAAACAATGCCTTTTAAAGTTTTTATACAAATTCAGTCATCAATATGTACTACCTTTTAAGATAATTAGTAACTTAAATACACAAAACTTCAATGTATGGCTCTTAGATACACAACATAAGTAAATGTAATTTAAAATATACATGAGCGATGGATAAGCACACGAGAAGCAAAATAATACCAAGGGACTGCAAATGTAGGAACATTCATATTTTGAAACTCAAAACTTCAATTTACCACTCTGAGGGTGGAATTATCAATCCTCCCTGTAGTTCTTGGACACATGCAAATATACTGTCTGGGAATGTTGGGTAAAGTGGTTCATACTTGGCATTAACATTTCTGCCTGCAATTTTTCATTAAACTCATTTCATTTTCAGTCTCAGATTGCAGCAAGGTAGAACTTCATTTAACTACAGCAAAATTCCTTTAATCCAATGTCCGGTAATTCAGAAATCCTAATAATCCAGCACTTCGGAAGAGTAATCTGAAAACCAGAAGTTTTGCTTTTTATCAGAAAAAAGCTTCCATCACTGAAACAGATAGTCTCAAGGACATGTTTAAAAAGACCTCCAAGCATGTCTGTGCATGGACTGTAAGAATGAAGTTCAGACAAATAAACTGAAAACATTCAATACTATTTCTAGAATTACAAGCCTGTAATCAGTACTATGACAACATTTTCTTGGAAACCATACAGTTTACAAACAGATGGTCTTTCAACTTCCTCACAAACACCACAATCAATCACTTTTTATTGGCCGACTAATACACTTAATTGTATAAAACTCAAAGGTTAAAATCTACGTTGTATCAATGTTTCAAACTCTCAACTCTCAACTCGTCGCACCAGGCACACACACCACAGGTCCAAAAAATCACGCTGCCAAACACCGACTACGCACACAAAAATATCACAAGTAATTTCAGTCAAGCACATACAACACTCCCTGAGGATGGATCACAAAGGATCCGAAACATGTCGGAGTTTTTAATTGTCTTTCAAACCATTGATTCAACGTAGATTTTAACCTTTGAGTTTTATACAATTATGTGTATTAGTCGGCCAATAAAAAGTGATTGACTTTAAAAATGCATGGCGAAAACCTGAAATTACCACAATCAATGTTACCCCCAGAGTCCCCATCACTATCATCCAGATTATATGATGCAGATCACAGTCACTCCCTGCAAATGATCTATCATTCATTTCACTGAGCACCTAACCTCCTAAGTTCTCATTTTATTAACATATATGATAGAAATTATATATCACTCACCCTTCTTGGTAGGACTTGGTATGATATTAGTATTTTCTTTGGGTATGTCACCAACATCCTTCACCAATGATGCGGGAAAATTTGGATAGTTTTTAGGTGGTGTCTGGGCCAAGGGGGAATTCCTGAGTTGCATGAGGAAAGCTCTCTCATAAACTATCCGTGTGCCTGCAGAAAATTAAAGTACATTTGATTAGTGAAGATTAGAAGAAAACAAAATCGCACATATCAAATGCAAGATCAGACATGAAGTCTGAAATAAATTTAATGAACAGTTTAGACAAATACACAATGTTCTAAAATTAAAATGTTTTTTACCTTCAAGAAATACAACAACTTACTAGTGAAATATGTTACAGAGTTCCTTAATGAGCACCAGGGTTGAAATTACTATCATGTACAAATGGGGAAGCACGAGGAATGTTTCCCAGAGTTTCTAATTCTGAGATATAAACTTAATTACCACATTTTGTTAACCCTTTGGCTTTGAACATCAGGTATACCCACCACAGAGTGTGATACTAAAAATGCTGGATGTCAGGTTAAGGTGACAGCATTTAATGGGCTTCCTCATGCAGATCTAATTGAAATAACAGTCTTCTACAGCTCCCAACAGGCATTTAATTCCAGTGCCAAAGGGCTAATGTCACTGCCTTCTGTGCACGTCCCCTTTAGTAATCTGACTTAATGTATTAAAAAATCTTAATTACTTTTTCCATAAAATAAAACTAAACATCTGACATTCAGAGGACCATGCATTGTGATATATTCTTATAATAAAACCTATGAGATGCACTAATTTCTCTAATATATTTTTTGAATATAACTCTACATGTTTCGGACAGGTTTTCCGTCCATCATTGAGAGTCTAGTACTGTATACACTGCAGCAGGTATATGTCATACAGGTTATGCTGACTGCTGTGTATACAGTACTAGACTCCTGATGATGGACGGAAAACCTGTCCGAAACATGTAGAGTTCTATTCCAAAAATAAATTAGAGAAATTAGTGCATCTCGTTGGTTTTATTTAAGAATAAAACTAAACATATTCATGTGCCCTGCATGCTGCGAAACAGATTTCAACTGAAAGGTTCTATTAAAAAAATGTTAAAATATGGCATCTATAAAATATAGCCATATTCTGCGACTTGCATCATTTATGTTCTCTGTGCACCCTCTTTACTATATGCTGTCTACTGGTGTAACTTCTCTTCTGTATCTATTCCACCCAGCCCCCACCCCCAGCTGATTGCATACATCACTTCCATTCTTTCAAGATATCCCATGCATCTCAACCTGGGCCTACTTTGCACCTGTTACTCCTGCTGGCTTGCCTCTTAATGTGCATTTATGTTAGGTGTCTGTGTTATGGTGCCCTCCTTTCCCCTCTTTTATGTCTATGTTGTTTTCCTGTTTAGTACAGGGTTATTCAAAATGACTGTCGGGGTTTTAACAACTTGTCATACACAATACACTTGAGATAGGAGTATATGTATTTTTTTTATTTAAAAGAACAACACTCCAAGTTTTTGTGACATACCTTACAGGTGCTCTATATGTGCACCCTTTATGATTCTACAAACATCAACACGAAAATCGAGTTCATTCCAAACTGTTTGTAGCATGTCAGTGGTGATGGTTTCAATGGCGGTTCTGATTCATACCTTCAGTTCCGAGATACTTGCAGGATGAGGAACATAAAAGAAAACTTTGAGAATTTCTTGATCCATCAGTGCAACTATATACTCCTATCTCAAGTGTATTGTGTATGACAAGTTGTTAAAACCCTGACAATAATTTTGAATAACCCTCTATTATTCTGCTTTAAATATCTCCTGTGTACTGTTTCAAACATCCTTCCCATATCTGCCCTTCAGTAAGTATGCAATGACTGCTATATAGACATGCGATAATTGTCTTATGTTTTCAAAAAATTTCCTTTCTGAGCTGAAACCAATTTTTTGGTGTGCCTTATCTATGTCACTTATTCAAGGTGTGTACAGCATATTGTGAAGCTTCCTTACTGTTATGACATGCTGTGTCATACTTGAGGTTCTCAAAACAATGCTGATAAAGATTCCAATCTTCTGGGATATGATGCCATTCAATACCATATCCATCCTCAGGGAGAACATACATAAATTACTGAATATGTATAGCTACAAAGAGTTTTGGTCCATTATTTTATTTTTCTCTATTGTATATCCCACATCTAACATACATACTTTGTGAGCCTTTATACCTTACGCATAGTACTGTTGTTTTATTTATTAAAATGTTAGCATTAACACCATTTCTAGTGTTCTTCAAGCTTTCTAAAAGATGCATCTTCCTTCATTCTATCTTAAGATAAGATATCCTGTTGTAACCCCTAAGTAAACAGATGAATTAAAGAACCATCAATCACACCAATATTTGGATAATATTTTTATTATCAAGGATGCTAAATGTTTTGACTTATTCACATGTCCATATCAAGCACAGTCTAAAAATGAATACGAGAAAGAGCACTTATGTACAATATGTGTTGTATCTAAATGCTTTTTACTATGTCCTGTATGTTAAGTGCTTCTGCTTATATATATATATTTTTTTGCCTGTGCCTTATGATGGCTTTTTAATAAGTCTAAACATGTAGCACCCTCAATAATACAAGTATTACTCAAACACAGTCATGACTGGTGGTCCTTTTATTCACCACTTTCCTTCATTCTCTAACACCATGGAATATTAAAGAGTCCACAGTTATGTCCAGTTTGCGTAACTTCTAACCATCTGTTATCCAGTGTCTCTTACTGGCAAATTCAACAAAAAAAAGCAGGTGGTCAGCTGCTCCTCCTACTGTTATGTATCTCGTACGTCCCTGGCATGTGCTCAAGTCGATCTTGGCAGTGTGGTAAATCTGTTCCAAATAGTCTTTCAATAGTTATTAGTGAATAGCAATGAAGATATGCCTAATAAAGAATTTCTACAGCAAAAGATCTTTGTGGCAAGTAAACAGAACACAAAATAAATGTACAGGATTATAAGTTCCATGTATTTCCATTTGCCAGTAACTATACACTGAAACTAATAACACTTACAGTTGAAAACCTAGTAATGTTTGTGACAAACTCAGAGGTTCATGCAGTCAAAACAAGGTACAGACATTATCCTCACACAATTGTACTGCATACATATATGATTACATTCTGGTTGTCATATGCATATGACTTACTTGGTATGTTACAAGATGTCTCATCCTATATGTTTCACAAATATATTGTATTTAGGAGTGTACTCTTCCACGTGTACACTTTACACTTGACTTCTCTTACATCCTACTCACTAGGGTCTATGGGATGCACCTATTGCTCTACTGACCCACAACAATGGAAGTTAACAAGAAGTTACAATTTCATAACAAGGTTTCTTAATTTGTACTCTTCACCACCAATTACTACTTGGGTTACAGGATGATATTATGGGCAGAGCAGGACATGTAACACACAGAAGATGCAAATACACACAAACGTGGCCAAAGATAGGAAAAGACCTAGGCATAGCTGTAAGGATAATATTAAAATGACCTAGGCATAGCTGTAAGGATAATATTAAAATGGCCCCTTGATATCTAACGCATGATGGTCGGGCTCGGATTACGGTCCAGTGGCAGCCTCTTTCATGCACGGTAATGAACACTCTGGATCCATTAGGGGTAGTTAGTAAGCATCTCAATCACTACTAACTTCCTGGGGAGGGATGTTTCATTGCCTTCGTCTTCTACCGTTTGAGACTAGTACAATTAACATTAGTATTCTTCGCTGGCGCTGCTTTCCATCAAAGAAACGCACCTCACTAAGCAAGACACAGAGCACCTGCTAAATGTGTCAACACACACACACACACACACACACACACAGCAATAGTAAGGGTAAGCCTACCTCCCGGTGTGGTTGAGTATACGGTTCCTCCAGGTGTTGTGGAATAATCTGCTGGAAGCTGCGAAGCATCGTTTATCACAACCCTTCTAGACGGAATTGTCTGGCACTGTGTAGCTTGTCGTGCAATCGGTGAAGCCGACATACTTGGCCTTAGTACACACTACAATTTATGATTAGGCGGGAGAAAAAAAAAAAAGCTTCAACCCGTACGAAGAAGTGTAGAACTCCCCCTGCTCTGTAACCAGCCACACTCCCTCAGCACATTTGCTCGCACAACCTTCCGCACCACAAATAACTGCTTACTTCCCGCAGGTGTAACTCTCAAGTCAAAGTAGTAAAAATTGTTATATTCCGTCTTCCTTGGTAGCTAAATGTAACTATTTACGTTATTATAATACGTAAAACCAGTAAAATAAATCTAGTACAGAACGCCAGTTTCAATACATATACGAAATTCTAAGTGTACAAAATGAAGTCAAAACAGCGTCTGAGCTCAATTCAGTAGCACCTCGAATAAATACATTCGAGGAACTGCGCAGTATGGCGCTATTGAGTGTCTCGGGTCGGCGCAGCGATGTGTTGCGCGTGGAAAAAGCGATAAAACGATTTTATCACTTGAAATACATTTCGCCCACCATATTTACTTATTTACTCCATGGAGCAGATTCATTTTGAGAAGCTAACCGATTCTTAGCTAGTCAAGAAATTCCCCGCATATTATGGAACACAAAGGTTCTTTATCGCATTCACGAGTGTCCGTCACCCGCCCCTATCCTGAGCCAGATAGATGCAGTCCATGTCCCTGCATCTCACTTTCTGAAGATCCATCTTAATATTATCCTCCCACCTACGCCTGGGTTTTCCAAATGGCCTCTTTCCCTCAGGTTTCCCCACTAAAACCCCGTATACATCTATTCCCCATACGTGCTACATGTCCCGCCCATCTCATTCTTCTCGATTTGATCACCCAAACAATAATGGGTGAGGAGTACAGATCATTAAGCTCCTCATTATGTAGTAAACTCCCCTGTTACCTCATCCCTCTTAGGCCCAAATATTATCCTCAGTATCTTATTCTCAAACACCCTCAGCGTATGTTCCTCCCTCAATGTGAGCGACCAAGTTTCACACCCATACAAAACAACAGGCAAAATTATAGTTCTGTATATCTTAATCTTTATATTTTTAGACAGCAAAATGGAAGACAAAAGATTCTGCACCAAATGATAGCAAGCATTCCCTGCCTTCAGACCGTTCTTAATTTCTTCCTGAACAGAATTTTTGAATTCGTCTGGGTTGTTCCCATATATTTAAAATCTTCCACCCTCTCAAAGGAACTGTTATAAAACTTTATACAGTGAATGCATCCAGCATTCAGATCTCAAAGACATGACCATGTATACCCTCACACAGTGCACAGTACACATGCCTCACAGATCACAATATGCAGCCATAACACTGATAACGTCTTGTATGAGCTCTGCATAACCACTTTGAACCAAGTGTGTAATTTTAGCTAAGTACTGGCTGTGGCTCCCTGATGATGGTTTCCTTGTAAACCGAAACATGCTGGAGCAGCTTCCTTATTTTAAAATGTTTTAATAACTCTACATTTTTTAACATTGTGTGCATTACTTGGAAAATAAAGTGTTGGACATGACCATGTACTTAGTCTTATCAGCATTTACTTCTAGTCCAATCTCCTTACTCGCAACTGCTAAAGATTCTGTGTTTTTCTTTATAGTATTGCGCTGCCGCCTAATATATTAACATCATCAGCATAAACCAAAAGCTGATGTGTACCATTCAATTTCAAGCCATCCTTGTTTACCCGAACCCTCCTAATGACATAGTCTAGCTCAAAGTTGAAAAGCAATGGCATAAGAGCATCTCCTTGTTTCAAACCATTCCTAATAGGAAACATGACAGACAAATGCTTGCCTACCCGGACTCTGCTATAGGTTTCTTTCAGACACATTTTTGTTTTACCAGTTTCATGGGGATACCAAACACATTAAGAATATTATACAAGACCTGCCCCCCCTAACTGAATTGTACATAGACTTTCTTGAAGTCTATAAACAGCTGATGCACTTCATTGTATTCTCACTTTTTCTGAAGTATTTGATGCATGCAGAATACATGATCAGTAGTTGATTTGTTGTGTTGAAATTCACATTGATGATCCCAATAATTTCCTCTGCATATGGAGTTAACATTGACAGCAGGATGTTGGATAAAATTTTGTACCTAGTTGGCAAAAGTGATATGCCTCTGTAATTACTGCAATCTATTTTATCACCCTTCTTCTAGATAGATACAATGATTGACAAGTTTGTGGATCTCAGAACGAATTATTCTACCCCTTGCTTTAATCATTTCTGCTGGGATTTGATCAATACCTGGTGATTTGTTTGTTTTATTAGCTTTTCAGTAGCCATCTAAACCTCAAAGGCACTCAGCTCAGGCACTAGTGGTTCTGCTGTATGTATTTCTGTCTGCCTAACATCATTAACTCCACGTACAATGAACAACTAACAGAAATGATTCCACCACCTAACCAAAATACTGTGGGAGTCTGTAACAAAATCACCCTTCTCATTCTTTTCTATGTTAGTTCTGGATTGGTTACCCTTCCTAAAATCATTGATGCCCTTATACATGTCTCTGATATTTTTTATCTTACTGTTAGTTTCAAGTTCATCAATTTTAGCTTTCAGATATTCCTTCTATTAGTTCCTAAAATGTCTATTAGCTTGATGTCTTACATTGTTTAAATTATCTACATTGCTTTGGTTTGGATTCTGTAACCACTGCATTTTATCCTGCTTCCTTTGATCTAAAATACCTAAACATTCTTCATCCAACTATGGTTTATGCTACTTCAATTTGTACAGGCCTAGACTGTCTTTAACTGAGGTTTTCATATTCTCTTTAATGTTTTCCAAAACCTATTTATGTCCTCGCTATCACTTAAGTTCTCCAAAGCTGCAAACCTCTTTAAGATCTCAATCCAATACCGTTTTCTAACCTCCAACTCATTTAGCTTCCTGAGATTAAATCTTTCCACATCAAAGTTCTGTGCTGCTTGTTTACTTAACTTTCTCTAACTTTTGCAACCACCAAATAGTGATAAGTATCACTTCGGTGGTCTAGGGGTAGCGTGCTGGCCTTTAGTACCCAAGTTCAGGGGTTCAAACCCGGCCGAAGTCGTCAGATTTTTAAGGGCGAAAAAATCCTCAGCACGCCTTCCTTCGGAGGGGAAGTAAAGCCGTCGGTCCCATGTCATAGATTTGCGGCATGTAAAAGATCCCTAAATGGCGTGGAAGTCGTCATTTCGGCA
>Ga0209629_10003733_pt1 | contig 11038 bp, 5 predicted proteins | sample TergutCu122P5_FD_187286 | JGI IMG/M metagenome (GOLD analysis project Ga0209629, IMG submission 187286) | Cubitermes ugandensis P5 segment gut microbial communities from Kakamega Forest, Kenya - Cu122 P5 (SPAdes) (version 2) | ecosystem: Host-associated > Arthropoda: Insects > Digestive system >... | reverse complement strand
GTTGCATGTAATGGCTAATGCTCTGCTTGTATATTTTATAACTTATATTGACAGTATCTATATCTGTAATGATCGATGGAAGGCAAATGAATGAATGAATGAATGAATGAATGAATGTGTCTGAAAGACTAACTGTAAGTGGCATTTTTCTGGTCTCAGATGACTACATATGTGGAGACCCCCCTGTGCTACTTAGTTTGTAATATTATTATGAATACACAGTGCATTCATAATTTTCCTGAGGCAGCTGGGAGGAAAGGAAGTGCAGATAAACTAAATATATTAGTGATGGAATATTATTTAATTTATCTCCATACACATACCATGTCACAGACTACATATTAATCTTCAATAACAAATGTTCTCATATGTGAATGCATGAAAGAAAACCCGTAGAAATCCATTTTATATATTTGTGCAACAAGAAAATTTACTGCATTTAAAAGATATGATGCATAATATGTTTTATTTTTCACAGAATGCCCTTCATTTCATAATTGTGATCTTTTTCCATTCAAATATTAAATTTTTTAAACAATGAGCAAAAATTTAAGTACCAGCCTCTTTGTTTAAAGGTTAAGAAAAATGATACTATAACCCATTTTAGATTTCATTATGGTCAGGATAATTGTAGAGCCATTCATACTGCTTGGAGCCATAAGGTATTTTTCCTTTTATTACATATTCATCAATTTTGAATATTAAAGTAAAATAATTATAATAGTTAAGTTTATTTTATATTAGGTTCAGATTTTTTGGTGTATTGGACCATGTGTAGAGAGTGTTTGAAGTCTGTTTTGAGTGTCATTTAATGTAGATGTTATATTTGATCAGTGTGTACCAAAACTGAGTTCACCCAGCGGTTTTTGTTGCAAGTCTGAGTACCGTATTTCATAAATATCCTGTTGGTAGTTTGAGATAAAGCATGCAGATGGTCAAACACATCTTCTCTCTTATGCATGGTACACTGGGTGCAATTTAAAGTTAGTGATAATTGTCTAACCTAATTACAGTACACTTGCAATATAAATATTGTCATATAACTTTCAGTGGTACAGACCTCAAGGGGGGGGGAGCAGGCAGGGAGCAGATGTTAATGCTAAAAATTCATTCAGGTTCCTTTGGACTGAATTCTGTCCTTGTAACAGGCGGCAGGTTCTGAGATTGGAAGTAACTTTACTAATAATAATAGGTAGAAATCAAAGTTGTCCCATGCAAGCCACGAAGGCACTGAGGGCTCTTTAGAGGTATAACACTGCTTAGTCTCAAACTGAATGGTAGATGGAGGTAATAATTATAGGGAGCCCAAAATTAATTGAGTTACCAGGTGGACTTGGCCAGTATTGTACACCACTGCAAATATTCTTTTCTTTCTAGGCAAAGAAGGATCGGTTGGTAGAGGAAGTGCGTCGTCACTTTGGGTTCAAAATTGATCCTCGGGATGAGCGCTTCAAAGAGTTGTTAGAGCAGAAGGAAAAAGAAGAACGCAAGAAGGCCAAAGAGGCCAAGAAGAAAGCCAGACAAGAACGTATAACAGCAAAGCTGGAGGAACAGATACGACTAATTCAGGAAAAAGATAGAGTAGAGACTAATGGTACACAAGAGAAGGAGAAAATAGAGACCAGTAATGCACCACAGGAAAAATGAGTTCCATGTATGAATTTGTACCTTGTAGCACTCATTCACGCAGAGTGTCATTTTGTTTTAAAGTGTAGTGAACTAAATCCAGTGTACATTATAGTATCTCCTTTCCACATTTCTTTGTGTACAGTAATTTTGTTGTCATGGCTGTTATTGAATTGCAGTGAACAACAAAAAAAACTGTTTGGTTGCATGTATGTGCGTCTTTGATACAAGTGAATAAAACATTTCAACTTATCCACTGTATACTGTGAAAGATATGCACCAAGGCCTTATTTTGTGCCTTTTTGCTTTAACACCACCTAATTTATGCCCTCTCATTTTCATTTTAATGCTGTTTGGGTGGTTTATTTCCATTTATTTAAGTCCTTTTTTCTTATGGGAATATCACTTTTTATTTACACCCACTTTTTCAAAAACACAACTAGGGTGTAAAACAAGGCCTTGATGTAGTTTCACTTACAGGAGAAATAAGTGTGTGTATGTGGTGTCATCATGTGAATAGTCAGTAGGGCATATTTTATGGGGGGTTAACCCTTTAAAGCCTAACGACTTGAAAAGACGTCGTACTGCACAGCTAACCTCCAGATGCTGCATTTTATATATTTATTCAACAGCTTGGAAGCAGTCATATAAACCTGCATGAAACTTACCAGTGCCGAATGTACAGTAGAAAACTCCTGATGATGGGCAGAGAAGATGCTCGAAACATGTAGAGTTTTATAACAGAATAAAATTGGGATAATAAGTGCATCTGGTTGCTTATTTAAAAAGAAAAGGATAATGTCATGTAACATTGCCGTATTCTGGGGTGTGGCACCATAAAGTTTTGGTAGATTGGTACCATAGTTTCTGTGTTTATTTTTGTTACTTTGTATTACTAAAATTAAAATCCACTGGAGTTATGGAGTCTGTAATGGAATATAAATTTTTGCTGGTACAAACTGGTTTATTAAATGCAACTGACAATTGTGGCAGGACTTGGGATTAAGCATGAACTGATGTGCGATGTCATGTCATGACTGTAATGTAAAAAAAAAAACTCATGTAAAGTTCAAAGTATTACGCAGCTAGCAGGACAATTTGTACAAGCTAACAATAATATTTCCTGCTTTTGTGAAACCTTGAGGATCAATGCCGTGTTCTAAAACAACTGCTACTAGACTCAGTCTTGAATCAGACGTCCCTGTGTACACATTCACTACATCATTTCTCTTATATCTAATTATATCTATATCTCTTATATCTATCTATCTGCCTCTCCAGATTAGGCCCTCTGGTATGTTCCAATTCAGAAATGTCACAAAGTATGAAGTTGACAGATGTTTCATAGAACTCCTTGGAAGGGGGTTCAGCCCATCTTAAGGCCTCCACTAACACAAAAAAACGCAAACACATGTCCATGTTCCGGGTGTGATACCAAACCACATCTAGAGTGTTAAAGCGGTCGGATACAGACCGAATGCTGTGTGGCTTCTGCGAGCAGACTAATCTAGTGTGTACCATCGCACATTCGCTCGGTCTGTCCCCTTGAGGTCTTCCTACGTCCTTTATATAGCATTCTTCATTCCTTCCATTCCTGTAAGACATTAAAGTAAATTCTTGGGAAAAATTGTTATTAATAAATCTTTTAAGCCACGAATCCGTGTTTGGATCTGATGGAGGATTGTGTATAAAATAAGCACATTTAATTCATTTAGGTATGCAAATTTGTTGTTAAAAACCCGAGAGCTAAGCCAGACGACTCAGAACACATGCACTTATATGGCAGGATAGCATTAAAATAAACCTTAAATAAAAAGGGTGGTAGGGTGTTCAGTGTCATTTCACTCAGGATATGAACCAGTGGGTGCTAATTGTGAACAAGACAAGTAAGGTTTTGGTCCAAAAAAGGCAGAAAATGCCTTGGAAAACTGAATCAATAACGGCATCCCCCCCCCCCGAAAAAAACGATTCTACTCCGAGAAGCTTGTTATATAGTCTCTTCCAATTGCTGACATGGAACACCCTCTTCATTTTTCGTATAATGACTTCTCTATAACTACAAAAGTTAATTTCGACTAAAAATATTTAAAATGTCTAATTCATAGAAAACGTAGAAAGCAGCAACCATGACATGTTAAATGCAAACTGGACATGTCAGTTACAGAACACAATTTACAACACACCTTATAATATATGGACATCCATACAATACAATGAATTTAAAGACCAACTGGAAGTGGAATCTATCTCTACATCTAGAAATATGTGTATCTATATAAATACACCTAAGAGTTAAGAATTCAAATTATAAGTAATAATATAGAATGGTATTGAGTTATGTTACATGTAAAAATATTTTGATGTTTACTTTTAAGATGATTACACTGAGCCAAGATCTCGATTGGAATTCCAAGCAAAATATTCCTCCGAGTAAAGTGAATTTATAAGGATGAAACTTTTTTAAAACATATCTGGATTGGTTTATGTCATGAGATGTATTTTTTATGCTAGTAGGAAGGTAATTAAAAACTTTGATTCCAAAATAAAAGGGACCTTTTTGGAAAGTGATTAAGTTTGCAGTAGGAGTATGTAAGTTGGAACTAAGTCTAGTGTTAACATTATGAATTTCTGAATTTGATTCATACAAATCTCTATTTTTGGCAACAAATAATAACAGGGAAAAAATATATTGTGATTTTAATGGTAGAATTTTTAGATTCTTGAATAACTGATGACAAGAATCTCTATTTCTGGCATTCATAATTATTCTAATTATCCTTTTTTTTTTATTTATTTTAAAAATATTAGAGCTGTATGCAGAATTACCCCAGAAAATTATGCCATATGATAGGATGAAATGAAAATATGAAAACTAAATTGTCCTTAGTGTATCTTGAGACAAAATGTTTGGCATACCCAATTGCATGATCTGCTTAGTTTAATCATCATTTGATCAATATGGTTTTTCCATGACAAGGAACTATCTGTAACTAATCCAAGAAATTTAGTATTTTTAGTATCTTTAATCAGTTTATTGTCACAACTTATTTTTATATTAATTTCATAACTATTTTAGGCATAAATTGTAAAAAGTAGGTTTTATCAAAAATTAATGGTAATGAGTTACCTCTGAACCAGTCATTTATATTATCAATTATATTGTTAATATCTTCTTTAAATTTTGAAGGACTAGGATTTGTAATTATGCTTGTGTCATCTGCAAATAGAATCGATTCTGATGGCTCAACTATTATGTTTGGAAGATCATTTATATAGATTAAGAAAAACAAAGGACCAGGTATTGAACCTTAAGGAACACCAGGTTTTATTTTGCCCCATTCTGAAAAAGTGGTAGTATTAGAAGAGCTATTATTTATTAGTACTCTCTGATATCTATCACTGAGGTATGATCGTAGCAGTGCATTGGTTTTGCCCCTGAATCCATAAAACTCACATGTAGACAATAGTAAATCATGATTTACAGAGTCAAATGCTTTTTCTAAGTCACAGAATATTCCGCCAATTGTTAATTTATTATTAAGTGCTAGTAACATTTCATCTATTAGTTTGGAGGAGGCTTTTTCAGTGGAGGAATTATTTTTGAAGCCATATTGTTTGGTTGCTAATATAGCATTTTGGTTGATGTGTTGGTACAATCTTGTATATACAGAGGGGTGCAGAAGTAGGTATACAGTTGTAAGAGTTATACAGAGTGAAACTGTATACCCACTTTTGCACCCCTCTGTATAACCTTTTCCAGAATATTTGAAAAGGATGTAAGTGAAGAGATAGGTCTAAAATTGGTTACATCTGTTCTGTCTCCTTTTTTATGTAGGGCCTTTATTTCAGAAAATTTTAATCGGGTGGGAAAAATAGCTGACGAAAGTGATTTGTTATGTACGTATGTTAGAGGAGATGTGATGACAGGTGTACTTACTTTTAGAATTTTCATAGGAATCCCATAATATCTATGAGAGCTTCTGGATTTTAGTGATCTGATAATTTTTGTCTATTTCTTTGGGTGTTGTGTATTTTGGTTTCATGTTTGAACAGGGAATCTTAAAGTTTCCATAAAGGCAATGTATGGATTGTTACAATTTAATGAAGTTTTATCATTTTTAATACTACTAGTTATTTTGTCAGCTACTGTTAAGAAGTAGTTATTGAAAGAGTTTGCAATTACTTGTTGATTAGTAATTAAGTTTTCATCTATATTTATAAGTTGAGTACCTTTATTTGTATGGTTTTAGCATGTTTCCATTTTTACAATATCCCAGGTAGTTTTTATTTTATTGTTGGACTTAGAACTCTTATTGCTGCAATAAAATTGTTTTCCAGCGTTAATTACTTTAGACAAAATTAAGCAGTAAGATATGCAGTGTGCCTTTAATTTAGAATTATTACTATCTCTACTGATCAAATAAAGGTCTCTTTTATGGTGGGTTGAGGTTTTTATTCCTGTTGTAGTACTTTGTTATTATGTGTACTGTATTTTAGTAACAGGGGTTGGTGTACGTTACTAACAGAAACTGCAGCGGACGTAACAAGCCACTTGCAAGTTTTCAATCACGCCCAGTCTGTAACGTTTTGCACTTATAATACAGCCTGCAGCATCACTGCGCTATTTACCATAAATGCACCTCACGGAGATTACACGGGTCAGCCGCACGGATAATCTACACCACAGATTATATCTACACTGACCACATGGCTATAAGTCCATGGTCATACCTGTAATCCGTGGTAGCATCCATGCTGAAAAAAGGTGAGAGCGCGTTTTTTGTTATCACGTGATATGCGTAGCACATGGCGTTAAAGTGGCGTGCGGTAGTAGGAAGGGATGATCTGAGGTAGGATGTGCTTGCATTATCCGTAACGGATAAAACAATGGCCAGTTAAATCACCAAGGCAGCGCGGAAGATAAGAGTGGAGTAGGCTGTGTGATCCAAGGTAAGGTTTTGGGTCAAGATTCAGGTCGTGTGTGATATGGCGTGTGGATCGATGAATAGTTAGGTTTCGACGGAGCCGGTAGAGTCGCATGTCCAGAGAATCTACTCTCCGAAACGATCTTAGCTAGCAATCGACAAGGCCTAGCTGCCCTCCAGACTTGAATCTATATCAACGCTGCTATGTGAAATATGACTAGTTCAATTTTTGGTCAGATAGTATGAGGAGGTACTCTTGAATTAAAGTGGAAGTGTGCTTGTAGATTTCGTAGTCCGTATGTATAGTATGCTATTAAGAGTTTGTGGTCACTTGTAAACGTGATAATGGTATGTATAACATAATGCAAGATTTGTAATTATTTTAACTCTGAGGTGTGCTCTGTTCTGGGATATTACGCAGCGTATAGTGGTAGTTCATTACCGACGTTTCGGGACAATCTTTGCATAATATCCCAGAAACCCCCAGATCTCATCTACTTAGCGGCAGAAGCCTGAAGTCACGTATTTTCATCCTGAGGTTGTAGAACAGGATATTGTGTAAGCCCTCATAATGTGGAAATGATTTTAGTTCCTTATAGTGTGGAAAGGATGTAAAGGTATTGTTATATATTAAAAAAAAGCAATACATCTTGTGAATGCGTGTCATTTTGTATACCTTAATTAGTTTTTTTTTATCTGTACCATGTTAATGTGAATGCTAATATTCTTTCAACAAGCGTACTTGTATATTACTCATTTACCAGTAGTCTGTAACACAGGCTGTGTGTAATTCCATAGTAAAAATTCAGTTTGTACACTAGCTGTCCTGAGTGATGATTTCATTGCTTTTGACAGTCCAGCTAAACCACCATTCTTTCCTAAAAATGATTTTTAATTTTCCATTCATAAGCATAGTATTATTTTTTATTTCATGTCATATTACTTTTTAGTTTGCATATTGGGATCATGTAACACATTAAACTAAAAAAGTTCATTTTGATACAAGGTTTATTTCTATATGATTTATTATAGTTTTTTTTACACTGTAAATTATGTGTTTTGGTGCATTCCCTGGACAAGGTTAAATTTGTTAGGGGACTACTTCATATTTCATGCTTGAGTGTGTCCTAGGATTGAGCTGTTGACTGGATGACTGCATGTGACACTGCACCATTTTGATATGTGAAAGTAGTCATTGTAATTGTACACCATGGATTTCAGACAGACATATAAATGTGTAGAGGTACAAAAGTAAGACACATACTTGCTGATTTGTTATTAATGACAATTGAAAAACTCTTCTGAAGGCCTAGAAACCATCCAAACAGTTGTGACTCCATGATAGATCATTTTACTGAAAACTGTACATTACTGAAATAGAAGTTGTCCCTGTCCATACCATGAAGGCTTATGGGGGAGTAGAGGTATAGCTCCACTTATTCTTAACCTTGGTGCTAGATGGAGCTGAGTAGTCAACATCATGCTCCAGCTGCTGTACCCCTGGGAAAGAACCACTGTACGCATTGAATAAGAAGCTGGGTGGTCCCCAGAGCCGGTCTGGGTGTTTTGGAGAAAAGAAAAATCTTCTCTCCATGTCTGTATTCAAGCCCTGGACTGTCCAGCCAGTAGCATAGTTATACTGCTTACATTACCCTGGTTCCTGTATGACTGCAGTGTAAGTTGTAATGTAAAAAGTGAGTTTATTGGACACCATTTTTTCTTTGTTTACATTTCCTTCCTCTTTTATTCCCTGGTGTAATTGTTTTTTGTACAGACTTGCGTAGCTGTCTAGTGTGACATATATACACAGGTGCGAAAGTTTACATGATCTCTTCCACCTTGAGATTTGGTTAACACTTTTAAGAGAAGTCTTGCTGTGCCATTTTGTTCATAACAACATGCTCCAGCCCTCATTGTCTATCACTACTTTCATTCAGTGACGTGCAAGCTTCAGCATTCTTCTTCTGTCTTGTAGCTATGTACGAGGGCTGATCATTTAATTCTGGGACTGATTTTTTTGTGAATGAAAGAGTAGACTTACCGGCTAGTTGGTCTTGTCTCCTTCGAAGTAGTGACCTTGTGCTTATATGCACTTACTCCAGCGTTCCTGCCACTGACGAAAGCACCTCTGGAAGTCACTTTTTGTAATAGCCCTCAATTGTCTCGTTGCGTTGGCTTGCACATCTTCAATGTCATCGAATAGGTGAACTTTCATTGTTTTCTTCAGTTGCGGGAACAAGAAGAAGTTGCATGGAGCAAGGTCAGGGGAGTACCGAGGGTGTGGGAGGGACAGAATGTTGTGTTTCGCCTGAAATTCATTTGTGGTGACAGCCTTGTGAGCAGGGGCATTGTCATGGTGCAGTATCCAATTGCCGGAACGCCACTTCTCAGGGCGATGTCTGCGCACAGCATCGCAGAGGCATTGCAGGACTGTTTTGTAGAATTCCTTATTTACTGTCTGGCCTCTAGGGATGTACTCATGATGAACGAGCCCGTCAATGTCGAAGAACACATTCAACGTGGTCTTGACATTGGACTTCACCTGCCACGCTTTTTTCGGTCGAGGAGATGATGCAGTTTTCCACTGGGAGGACATTTGCTTTGTTTCCAGGTCATACCCGTAAACCCAGCTTTAGTCACCAGTGATTACCGAGGACATGAAGTTTGGATCATTTTGGGCTCACTCACGGAGGTCAGTGCAAATTGACACGTGATCGTCCTTCTGCTCCGCCGTCAGGAGACGGGGCACAAATTTCGCTGACACATGTCTCATTTGCAATTCTTCAGTTAGAATTTTCTGGCACATACCGAGTGCTATTCCAACATCCTCTGCAACCTTCTTTAGTTGTCATTTTTTTCCCCTTTGTTGCCTTTCATGCTACATTCCTAGTCCATCATATTTCCTTTGCATCGCTTACTGTAATAATACTAGTACAGGGTCTTCAGGTCCTTAATGATGTTTTTATTATCTTAAGTAATTTGTTCTAAGTCTAAATTATGTATCTTAAATTTTCTGATGTTCTTAGTTTTTGTGATCTCTACAGGGTAATACATCTGTAAGCCCAACTTATCTCACATTTCTGAGATTGTTTCAGTCTGTTACTCTTTCAGAACAGTGGGTAGAAAGAAGCTGTGTTCCAAGGCATGGCAATCTCCTCTGCCCCTTAAAACTTTTGTCACCAGTGATAAAAAGGCACTGTAGTAACGTCCTAAATCCTCTATGTAATAAGTGCAGGCTGTTTTAGACTGCACAGGTTAGATGTGAAAAAATTAATGAATACATTTGTGCTTCATATTTCCAGAAAATGGACCTTAACCTTATAGAATGCTTTATTTTAACACTTCTTCCTTCGCTGTAGTCATGACATGAAAGTAAGAGTTGTGTACCTGCAGTAGGGTATTTTAGAAGTGAATGCTTTCACATTCTTGACATTTTTTAAGTTGTACCATTCTAAGAATATTTTATTGAGTTCCTAGTCCATTATGAAATCCTGTTTCACATAAGTTAAAAAACTTACTCATTCGTACCTTTTTGTATTAAATTCTAATGTTGTATGTATAATTCACAAGTGTAAATAAGAGTAGCTTCTATATGCCTCTTAGTTCTTGTTCCACCTGAAGAATTGTGGATACAGAAATAAATTTTGGCTTCTTTCCATGTCACATGGTGCAAGTATGTGTACTATGTTGTACTTTTAATGTTTTTAGAGAGACGTTACTGCTAATCAGACATTCAGAGAAGCCAGACAGCAGTTAATTTTAAAACTACAAATTATTGAATCTCACTTAGTTGTCAATTAGTTGTACGTCTTTTTATAAATAAAAATCTCATGCTGAGTTCAGTCTTCTGTTGTTATTAGTATTAGGCATTGATGTAAATGAAGTGATTGTCCTTGTGATATGAACATTTAGTTTTTGTGAAGATTATTCCCCAAAATTTTGTTGTATTTTGTATTCCAAACATGCTGCATGTTACTTGATTGTGACTTCAACAGTAATTTTCATATTGTACAAACCATTACGAGTTGTCAGTTATAATGTGGTTTTTATTTTATTTGGCATGTTATATAGTAAGTACATAAACATTTAACCCTTGTGTACTAACAGTAATCTGAATTATATTTTAAAGATTCAGACACATTGTCTTGGATATGAAAAGCATTCCAGTTAATGTTGTACACGGCAATAATCACTGTTTGTTCAGATGGCTATACAAAAAACATAAGTACAATCTATGAGCGGAATGTACAATTTGTAATGTTCATCAAGGTGGTACATAACAAAACCACTAGACTTTAAGGGTTAATTGCATGCTGGTTATCTAACCATGAGTAGTTCAGTTTACAGTAATGCTTAAGTTTCTTGGTATTATAGTAACATTTGCTGTGATATTATTTTGTGTATTTGATGAGTGTTGTTTTATTAGTTATTGGTTGTGTACCCGGCTTTCTATTATGAACCTCCTTCTCAGAGAATATCGGGGGGGG
>Ga0209629_10003732_pt1 | contig 11038 bp, 10 predicted proteins | sample TergutCu122P5_FD_187286 | JGI IMG/M metagenome (GOLD analysis project Ga0209629, IMG submission 187286) | Cubitermes ugandensis P5 segment gut microbial communities from Kakamega Forest, Kenya - Cu122 P5 (SPAdes) (version 2) | ecosystem: Host-associated > Arthropoda: Insects > Digestive system... | reverse complement strand
TCCGTAACCGTTCAACTTTGGATATAGGTGTTTTGGGTTATATCGGTATAGTTTAACATAAGGAACACTCTCCCGAAGTAGTTCACATTCCTCCTGGGACACCCTGTATATAAGTCAGATAGTTGTAAATTATACTTACCTGCTTTCCCCATTCTTTAACACTTCGTACACCATACAGTAAAGCCAGATAAGTATACATCTACACAAATTACTGAAGAAACTTTATTTCATTGAACGGTGTATTTTGGGTATACAAAATATAAACTGTATAGTAATGATGTAATGAATAGTTATGAACAGTATGCACAGAAGTACTAGATTTGACATATACAGTGATACCTCGGCTAACGAGTGACCCTGCTAACAAATTTTTCGGCTAACGAAGATTTTTTCCGCTGTTTTTTTGGACTTGGCTAACAAATGTTTTAGTGGATGCGTGCGCTAACATAAAACAGCAAACATGAACGGTCGGGCCATTCCAGGAGCTTATCTCTTCCATCTGTATGTGTGTGACAAAGAAATGAGCTGACCACATCACAGAGGGGAGACACACCAACCCGACTGGGTTGTTTACGTTCGAGACAGCGAGAAGTTTTGGCTAACGAATGCGATTCAGGAATGAATTCTCTTCATTAGCCGAGGTATCACTGTACATACTACATATATAAGTGCTGCAGTAAAACATGGTTAATGTGAAAGTATGGGCACCTGCAATGCCAAGTTACGCTTATGACATCAGTCAGTCCCATGTTACAGTAGATATTGAAATATATGATTTTTGTATGGAGTTTTTAATTTTCTAATAATAATAGGTTTTTTTACACTATAGGCTTTGTGACTATTCACAGTGTTTGACAATTAGTTCCAAATAGACTTATGGAAGTTTGTACATTATGTGTGTCCTTTGAATTCTTCAAATAATCGGCAGGAACAAAAATGTGTTGCTAATTTTGTACGGGGTAGTAACGAATCTGCATCTTCATTCACATTTAAACAGTAATGGCATTGGTAAGGTACTGTTGTGGTTTGAAGACATCTGCTGAAACCTCCCTCACAATATCTAGATCCAGGATTTGGTTCAAGAAACCATCGGAATAATGTGGCAGACATCGCGGCACTGCCCTTGGCAGCAGTAATTGCTGATGCATACAAGAGATGTATGATTAGCTTGAATGTCAGTTTGTGGGACATTCTGTGCAGTCAACAACTCCATTGCTGCATGTTGTTTATTCTGCAGTATGTGATTTTCATGGCTGTAATTCAGAGACCACTAATGGCAGAACTGTGAACTAAACATAAAAGTGTGGGAGGATTTAAATAAATGCATTTTAGTTCACAGATTTGTTTCTTAGAAAATGAAATAAGGAATTACTTTTTGGCATGCCGTCATATTTCCACCAACCTCTCTGTACAGGGACACTTAAAATCCCTGTTTCTGGATGATGCACGATATAAAAAATATAGTTCTTTTGTTTTAACCATTCATGTATAGCAGACAGTTAAAAAATTAGTTGCCCCAGAATTTCTACATAAATGCAGAGTTGATGGGAACTTCAGCTGCTTGATACTTGCACATATTGTTACTTTATGTTCTTAATAAGGAACAATATACAGGACCAGTATTTAGCAACACCTTTCATAGCGTGATGGATTCAGCTTGTACTGCTTATTACAACATGAAATATAAGTTCTCTTTCCCAAGACACTGAGAAAGGATAGCACAGTTCATTCACAATGACATTTACCTCTTACAATTCATTATAACTGTTTAATATGTTCCTTTTACTGATTGAAAATGTGGCTTATGAAATTATTCTGAAAACAAGAAAGCATGTTAAGGGTTGTAGGATAATAACGAGATGGTAATATTGGGGCATATCATGAACTAGGACGATAATGAAGTTAACTATGTTTTTACTTTATACATACAAAATATGACACATATTGTGTGTTTATAATCATCCAGCTAATGGAGGGCTCTGCTGCTTGTAACCCTAGAATATAACCAGATACACAGTGGAAAGAGAAGAATCATACCACACCATCCTACCTTTTAAATTTTATTTTTTGATAGAATTTAACTTTGGCAGCATCACCTAAAACAGCATCAGATCACAGTTTTTATTACAGGCATAACTGGTTGAATGTATAGTGGACATAACACAGGGAACACAAACAATATACACTGAATTTCTATGTACTCCTATTATCTACATTTCACATTTCTAAATGTACTGGCTTATTCGTCAATGTAGATGAAATAAGTATATACAAATATGACTAATCTTAATTCTCTTCATAATTAGTCCATTCTCAGATTCAATTTTTTACAACATAAAAGTGATATAATTTAACACAACATGTATATTGCTGATAACTTTAAATTTTCCTACTATACTTTGTAACAAAAAGATCCAGACATTTCTTGACGATTCACAACATGTATAAGGTGCATTCAATATATGAACCAATGAATGTACTCAATAAACTACAGTAAAGTACAAATCACAAAATACAACTCATGACGACTGTCAAACTCTTACATGTTTCAGCACTAGAGTGCCATCCTCAGGGAATATAATAGATTGGCATGTTGGACTTGTATTTCATTGTTCTTGTAGACTTCCTGAGATGACATTCCAGTGCTGAAACTTGTAGGAGTTTGATACATGTCATGAATTGTATTTTATAATTTGTATTTTATTGATTGCATTTGTTGGTTGATACAATGAATGTAAGAATATACACGATATGAGTACATAAAATTTAAAAAATGTAGAAGGTGGTTAACCCAGCCAGTATTTTTCACGTTTAATAACACTTTTAACACTGAGTGTAGTAGTTAGAGAAACGGTAACATGATACAAGCATTCATTTCTCTGGATGTTGCTCTTTGCTTACTCATGTACAATAAATGAGGAATGATTCATGTTTATGTCGTCTTCATAGAGCTGCCTAATTTATGGTACAAAAATATAAGCATCAGAGATACACTGCACATGTGACTTGAAAACACTTTGAACTCATCACTTGCTAAGATCTGCTCCTAATATCATGTTAATACATACTGTTTACTTTTTGATATATCTCTTGTGTCTTTTGCACATTCTGGGTTAAATTATGTCCATGCTGCTTGCTTGCAAGCAAAATTAACACACCAAATTTAAAGAATCTCGAACATGTTCACATTTTTATGTGCCACTCTTCAAGAGCTCATGTACTTAATATCTGTTCTGTATTCTGTCTTGTAAGTTTCTGTGCACATTAAAAAATGAACTGTATTTCTTGTGGAGAGGAAGTGCTTAAATGTAACATCACACTGATAAATGCATCAGCTTAATTTGAACAGAAGTATAGCATTTATCTTAATTACCACTCAACTTTAGAAAAGAGTCATACAAATACCTGTCTGCAGAAACACCTTCAATCACAGAATGTTCTGTAACACAAGACCATTTTTTCTTTTCTTTACAGCTGGCACAGCTTTGCACTGGAAGACACTTACTTCATTTGATGTATCCATTTATGGACTTGCACAGGCAGAATGCTAAAATAATGCCCAGCAGTTGGACCAGCCCTAACCCAATACCTATCCCAATGGCAATGTTGATGTTCTCTGCGATCAGTTCTGCAAACACATTGTAGCACCCCTGGAAAAATACCAAGCAGAATTAAAAGTCTGTTTCTGTCGAGTTCTCTGTTGATGTGGTTGATAACTTATGCAGCAATGCAGGTTGGTAAACTGAGAAAAAGAGCTGTGGAGCTTAGCTTAGTTGAATATGTGACAGCAAGGGTCATCACTTCTGCCGACATAAGAACAGCAGTCTCACATTTCAGCTTTGCTCATGTTGTGGAAAAGAGAATACCAAAAAATTGTAATATGTCCCTCAATACCATATGTGTGTGTACCATCAACAGTCAGCATATACATACTGCACACATATTTTATATACATTTCATATAATTTAGGGGAAGTCTCAAGAACATTACTTACTTTTACAGTATTTATTTTTTACTCTGTAACATAGATATTTTAATATCACCAATACTTTTGTGATTAAATACTGAAAGTGATAATCAGTATATTAGATTAGTCTTAAGATATAACCTGGTATTATTTCCCACATTATATTAGTAAAGTTTATGTTGTGTGAATATATGAGATGTTGAATAGATCACTTATTCTGTAACAGTTTAATGTCTGTATGTAAATGTAGCAAAAGAATCTATAAAGTAAACATTTTGTAAATATTATAGTGTTATAATCAATGCCATCTCTTCCCATCACAAAGAGAGTACAACAGCAGAGGGAGTATTGAAGATGTGTTACATTCCATCATCACAGGCCACATTATGAAAAATGAACTGTGTGATGCCACTGGTCATATGATCACTATACATCTGGTACAGAGGTATGACAAATGAGTGAGTACATTTTGAAGATTTTTGTGACAGTATATATAAAATAATCAGTTGAAATTTGTGCAAGGCTGACTCATTTAAGATAACTGACAGAAATATGGAAAGTGAAATACTGTCACAGACAGTTATTATGTGAAGCCTAAATTTTATTAAAATCTGTATGTTTTAACACCTTAACGCAGTGTGTTACAAGTGTGTACCACCATATGCTTTAACATTAGCTATGCATTTTGTCCACATATTAGTGTACATATTTCATGTGATATTCAGTATAAACACTCATTATGTCCCTAAACAACATTAACCAATTGTGTTGAGTCACATGTTTTCTATGAGGTGGGAGCTGAATTTGTAAATATTATATACATGCACTGCAAGCTTCAAAGGTCCAGTAATGTACATGGGGGGACCCAGAAAAAACCGGACTGGCTTCTGGGAGCTCTTCCTAATCATAGTTGAATGTTCCCCCGCTAGGTGAGTGTAGTTGCACCCTTCAGGAGTCAGTAGCCAGGTGGACATCACTGTAGAAGGTTGTACGGGCTTGTGTTGTAAATTCTCCCAAGTATTGTCAAGCTCCTCTTGTGAAATCGTGATGTCTGACCGTACCGAACAGCAAATCTGCTTGAGATTTTGTTTCCGTCTCAGAAAAAACGGCCACAGAAGCACATGAAATGCTTCAAAAGGCCTTAAAGGAGGAAGCACTGAGCCGTACACAAGTTTTCAAGTTGTTTGCGCAGTTCAAAAGAGGAGAAATGAGTGTTGAAGATCATCCTCATTCTGGGCGCCCGTCAATAAGTCGTACCGATGAGAATGTCGAAAAAATTCAAGAAAAAATCAACGAGGATCGTCGGTACACAATTGACGAGATCTCAGAAGCTACAGGTGTGAGTTGGAGTTCCTGTCAGCGGATTTTGACCGTGGATTTGAACATGAGACACGTTGCCACGAAGTTTGTTCCCCACCTGCTCACACAGGACAAAAAAACACTTGTTTGACTTTGTGCCAAGAGTTGAAAAATCAGATTGAAAGTGACCCAAACTTTCTTTCTACGGTCATCACGGGCGACAAAAGTTGGTGCTATGGGCACGACCCTGAGACCAAACAAGCTTCGAACCAATGGAAGACGCCCACTTCACCGAGACTGAAAAAAGCAAGACAAGTGAGGTAAAATGTGAAAACAATGCTCATTGTTTTTTTCGATGTTCGAGGAATCGTGCACCAGGAATTCATTCCTCCTGGACAGACTGTCAATCAGGAATTTTACTTGGACGTTTTGAGGCGATTGAGAGAAAATGTGCGAAGAAAACGCCCAGAATTGTGGAGATCAGGTGAATGGTTTCTCCATCAGGACAATGCCCCAGCTCACACAGCTTTGTCTGTGACCCGGTATTTGGCCTCTCTGGGATGGACCGTCATTCGCCACCCACCCTATTCACTGGACCTAGCCCCTTGTGATTTCTTTTTATTCCCGACAATGAAAAACACATTGAAAGGAAAGAGATTTGCCACCATGGAGGAGGTGAAAACAGCTTCGCAGGAGGCACTCAACAACATCAAGCTTCAGCAGTTCCAGAGATGCTTCACACAGTGGGGAAAAAAAATTGGACAAGTGTATTGCCTCCAATGGAGAGTATTTTGAAGGGGATTAAGTGTTTTCTGTTTGAAATGTAAATAAATCTTCTTTTTTAAAGAAAATCCGGTTTTTTTTGGGTCCCCCCACGTAAGTTAAAAGGTTCCCACAAATAAATTTATGAGGCTTTAGATGTGTTAAATGATTACAGACACACTGAATTGTCCAAATGAATGCTGTCACGGTAGTGAAGCAGTGGTATTGATGCTAAATAAGTGAAATTCAAAACTGTGCCTGAATGATGCTGCTGCTTACAAAATTATCATGGCACCATCTGAATTATTCAAACAATAATTGAAAAGTTGAGCTCTTACAGTAAGATTAGCCAGAAATAAGAGACAACTTCCCTGCAAACAAAATCACACAGGCCAATGCTTACATGAGAATTTTAGAAATGTGCCAATGCACAAATTTCAGTTACTCAGGTGTGATTTTGAAATGTACATTGTAGCTATGTAACAGTTATTGCTGTCAGTCATGCACACATTGGTCTCAGTTACTGCTGTTTTTAGGACTAGTGTTCTGTCTGGCAGTGCTGATGTGTCTGCTGATGTTACTGTACAGTTAACTACAGTACCTTCTTCCAGTAGGAATTGGTATCTGATGGTTTATATGGACAGTTTTTAAATTTGGGCTGAAATCTGGCTATGTCGCCTTCTAAGACACAGCATGCCTCAGGGACTGTTTTGTCTCCCTCAATCCATTTCTTTGACTCTCTGAAGTCCTCGTAGCTGTCCACACCACAACATTTCATCTGGGGAAGAAAACATTTCATTGTAGAATATTGGGGTTAGCACATTTAGCCCTTCCTGTGTCATATGTGCTATACTGTATTGCGCACTTTTTGTTTGATATTCCACAAGCACCTTCTTGTCTCTCCATGTCTTATACGATATGTACCATAGTTCTGCTATGTTTTGAATGAACTTAGATGGTATAATTATACATAGTAGTACCAGGTGTCCGATCTTTGCTCATCATCAAGCACTCATAACAGAATACATAATTTTGGAAACGGGGTGTGTTTTTACATGTATCAGACTGAGGAAAGGTGGGAGGAGGGGATATCTCAGTTGGGTCGATTGTACTAGGCAACTCTTTCTGACAGACCCTAGTGAGTAGTTGCCCAGGTGATGTCACCTTTTCACCAGTAAACAGAAACAGGTGTTCTGTTTGGAATATTAGAGTATGAAAAATATACAGAAACACAGTGGTGCCAAATGTAATGTACTGTCAACAGGACACTTTAGAACTCTGAAGGTATGGATGACCCAGTCCACACCTTGAAGGCATGTAGGGGGAGAAAAGGTATAGCTCTACTAATTCTTAACACTGGCCCCACATGGTGGTAAGTGGTCAACTTCTTGCCCTGGCAGCTTTACCTTCTCCTGGGGAAGAACCCTGGTACCCACTGAATGGGAGGCTGGGTTGGCCAAAGAGCCAGTCTGAACAGTCTTGGAGAAGAGAAAAATCTCTTGCTCCTAGCAGGATTCAAGCCCCATTCTGTCAAGCCTATAGCAAGTCACTATACTGACTTCTGTAGAAATTTTAAATTGTTACATAATATTGGGTTATAGTTAGGCTGTATATCATATATATCCAAAAACATTAACTGTAACTTGAAAAGATGCTTTCATGGATTCCTGCCTTTTACACCAATCCTTTCATTTCTTTGTCATTGATACAATAACTGTGATGTATAGTACATACATTAGCCATAATGTAGTCCCACATAAGAGTCACAGCATCCTTCTCCGTGGCAGCATAATATTTGTTAATGGAGGATTTCAAGAAACCTCGTGTCTCTCTCTCAGCCTGAAACACAAGAACAAAGACAACAAAAATATGTCAAAATCACTATGTTATTTTGGTAAATGTCAAATGTGCAGTTTGCACACTGAAAAGGATTCATGTTATGGTCTTCTGCATTATAAAACCATGCAGTTCAGTAAGGAGATACCAAAGTTTTGAATTTACTACTGTCATCATATCCTGAAGATGGAGGCAGTAGGTTTCTTTGAAACATAAGTACCCATCTATCCAACTGCATGGTCTTATAATCCAGTCAGCATTTCTAATTTTGCAAAATTATGTAACAGTTTTTAATAATAATAATAATAATAATAATAATAATAACAACAACAACCATAATAATAATAATAATAATAATATAATAATAAACAACTGGCCTGAAGGAGAGTATAATTTCACATACACAGCCCCACACGCTGTTATTCATTACTTCAAAGGTTACATACACGTCAGTCACAGTTTCCTGGCCAAGTGATATCTCTAAGCACACTTTCTAAGTCAAGGAATGGGTGAGTTTTCAGTGTGTTTCACGCTGGTGGAGCCCATGTACTGTGAGTTTAGCAATTAGTTATAAAGTCTAAGCACAGTATTATAATACTGTGAAATATGTCACAGAAGCTTTCCCATTTGCTGTTAATAATTCTGTCACGTCTTTTGACCTCATTAGAAAGTGACAACTTTGTGAATGATAGAGTGTATGGAATGTCAGTTACAGTCTCCAGAGTTCAAGCGAACAAGTTAAAGACAGAAACCTTGTATAAATGGCTTTAACAAATTAAGGTTAATTCAGGGTCTGTAACAGAATGGTTTAAATGTGCCGAGTGAGCATATGAACACTAAGAGGGAAATTTGAATTTGATGTTGTAGATAAAAAGTAAGTATGAATGCAAACACAGTTTTAGTGATTTAATATTATTCATTTCATGCATTGTGTTTGCAGTCATTTATACACATGAACATATGCACACAGTAGAATTATATATTGTACATAAACTTCAAACTTCCTACATGTTTCAGTGATAAATTGCCATTCTCAAGGGTATATAAGTACAAAGGCATATATAATATTATGTATCAAATTCACATGTGAGTTTGATGTATAATTAATATTATACGAGCATATATGTTTGTATTGACATCTCCCTGAGTACAATGTCAGTGGTTTTGCCTTCGCAGGCAGGTTCACTTCACTTTCTCTGGTTGCCACTTTTCCAGATTTTTGCATTGCTCACTGTGGGAAGAAACATTTTATGTTCCTGTTCGCAATTACTTATGGTATCTAGGATAATTTGATTCATTCTCCCTGTCTGTGTCTGCAAAGAACAGTTTATTATTCACTTTGGTTTTTATAATCAGGTGTCATTATTCACCAGTAACCAACAGCACTGTACCACCTGAAATCATATATGTAGGAACAACCAAACACAATACCTCATTTCTGTAGGCTGCAGCTAAGCTTCCAGCAGTGATTTCCATTAGCAGGAGTACAAGAAGAAACACTCCATACTGTAATAAGAGAGAGAAAAACTACAGTGTGTGTTGTCGGATTGAGACTTTTTGAGACACAGTTATGAAAAATAAGGTTCTGTTTGTCACTTATTTTATATATTATATGATGCCCTTTTGAAACTGATTAGTTATGAAGTGTTGGGACATGGCATGACTGTCAGGGACAGCATATATTTGAAACCTTGTACTGACATATTGTTTGAAATCCATCAGTAACACACTTGCCAATTTGTTTTTTTTTTAATTTGGTGTTCAAATGGATAAAAAAAAGATATGCAGTACCACAACGTATGCTAAAAAGTAATGTATTTATGTTTGTGATGTTTTTTTTAATGCATGTCATTAATCCATTTACCCAAAATAATTTGATTTTCCTCTCCCCTTTTTCAAAAAAGGGTGAAGCACAGGAAGTGTTGTCTAGTATGCAGAAGAATTTGACTTTTCTATTTCCTGTTGCAGACCTTATTGAGAACACTGTGAGATATGCTGTTTACTCTGCACTCTTTTTGACATATGTGTTACCCATGTCTGTTGAAATGGTATGCCACCATTGCGATACTTTGCTGCTATCACAATCCACAAGTAGATGGAGATAAATGATGTTGTACATGCTTTAGTTGTGTGGCCCTAGGAAGGTACCTTCTACAGTGCTTGGATAGGAAGCTGGGTTGACCTCATGACTGTCCTGGATGCAAAAGTGAACTGCTAACATCATATTTGGGATCAAAACCCAAGACAACTAGTTTGTGGATTGCTTAATATCTAATTAACTGTTGAATTGTGTAATGACAGTTTGAACTGCAGAGAATTTGAAATGTCAAATGAGGTGGTGATGAACAATGAAATGATTAAGGTTTTAGAGGAAGTGGCTGTGACCTATTATAAGGCACCATTACAGGAGGATGAGAAAATCACCATTAATAGAACTGGTAACTAAGCTAAGATTTGAAAGATGTTCTGCACTCACCTACTCAGTACATTTGAATGTATTAACTGTCATAATTTATGTCCTAATGAATCGATTTTATTTATATATTTACTGCACTCACTTTATATACACACGGATGACACAAGGAGTGTTAGAATTTGTTTCAGTTTATTTCACACAGGAAATACATGGAAATTTATCATGCATAAATGAGAACTAAGTGTTCATTAATCTTGACACTTGTTCTCTCATATTAAGGGAAGAATACAGTTTAATGGCATCTGAAAACAGGGCACTGGGAGAGTATTCTGACCTAAAATGTACAAGGAACCTGGAGAAAAGTGCATAATGGGGAACATGTGATTCATATTCTTCATAAAATATTATTAGGATGATGAAGTAAAGGTGGATGAGATAGGAAGTGTGGCATTTATGAGAGAAATAAAAATAGCTTACATAGTTTTGATCAGAAGGCCTGAAGGGTGGGAGTGTGTGGGCTTAATTCATTTGATCCAGAACAGGGACAGTGGATGGCTTATGTAGTCACAGTAACGAACCTTTGGGCCGTGTAAAAGATAGGGAATTTCTTTCCTAGCCTTGTCAGTATTAGGTTCTTAACCCTTAGGCTACTAATGTCATATATATATGGAGCTCCTAGTAAAGCCAGAAATGCTAACGTCGTATATATATGGACCTACGTTTGGCAACGCTGAAACAGTCTCTTTCTATTTGCTGCA
>Ga0209629_10003731_pt1 | contig 11041 bp, 9 predicted proteins | sample TergutCu122P5_FD_187286 | JGI IMG/M metagenome (GOLD analysis project Ga0209629, IMG submission 187286) | Cubitermes ugandensis P5 segment gut microbial communities from Kakamega Forest, Kenya - Cu122 P5 (SPAdes) (version 2) | ecosystem: Host-associated > Arthropoda: Insects > Digestive system >... | reverse complement strand
ACGACTACCCCCTAGCGGTGGAACCTGCAAGTACGCCAAAGCCCCTAGTACAAAAAAAAAATTGAGAGATTCTCTACTTATTGATATGCTCCTTTCTGCCGTGTCTTTCTTGGTTGTTGCGCAGTCGAGTTCGGAAGTTCCGGAGGGACTTATGAATAACCCTGTATTATTTAAATTATTAATATTTTTGTAATTTGAGATGACAAAGTTGTTATCGTTCATAATGGCTTAATTGTACAAATGCTGAAAGCTTTTAAGCACAGGAGATGTTAGTCCTCTAGCTTGTGGCTCGTCCGAGTAGACGTCGTGCCGGTGTGCGTGTAGAAGAATTTACGGTGGAAGGAAGACGTGATTTATTTCGGAAACAGCGTTATTTATAAGCTACGTGTAGCTACTGGACTCAGCCTGTGATTTTTACACAGAATAAATCAATTATTCTTCCAATGACTTTTTCATCTCAAATTAAAACACATAACTATTTGATAGTTTTAAACAATGTGTCTAATTGAATAAGGCAGTTCCTTGATATTCACGTAATATAAGACTCAGATTTCAGGTACTCTTTTAACCTTACCGTATGTAACAATACGGCATGCGGTGACGTAGTTGGTTGAGGCACTGTGCTATAAGGTGGAAGATCGCGGGTTCGAATCCCCGTGGTGACATCGGAATTTTTCATTGACATAATCCTTCCGGCCCTGGGATCGACTAGCCTCTAACGGAAATGAGTATCAGGAAAATTTCCTGGGTGGTAAAGGCGGCCGGTGTGTAGGGCTGACAACCTTACCACCCTGATGTGCCGATTTTCTTGAAATCTGGGAGTCTCAGCCTCCAGGAACCTTCAGGGTCTGTCCAGGCCTGTAGAGGGATTTCTTTAATTTTATCAAACATTATATAGTTGTCCTCTGTAGGATGATGGTCACTACAGCCCTGTAATGGCGTACTGGCGATCAACCCGAAATATGTGGCTGCCATACTTCTGACAACAAATAAATTTGTTCAGTACATGGTGATTTGAGTCCTTACAACGTAAGTGCATACGTAAAGCACAGAGGGATTTCCCACATTAAAATATGACGGTATGAGAACTGCGCTCTTCTAGGTTATTACGCAGCCAGTAGTGGTAATTTCTTACCGACGTTTCAGGATAACCTATCGGTCCCATCTTCAGGGGTCAAGAACCCAGAATCAAGAATCCTGAAGATGGGGCCTATAGGTTGCCCCAAAATGTCGGTAAGAAATTACCACTACTCGCTGCGTAATAAACCAGAAAAGTGCAGGTCGCAGCCACTGCGTATCACGCATATGGCGTTATGGTTTGGGAAGTTGAGAAAGCAAGTAGTGGTGAGTTGTTGTAAGGTGCTACTGCAGCATGTGACTGGAGACGTGTTAACGAAAATTACATAAACCCTCAGTTATGAGATTTCCGACCACTTAATTTCAACCGGGTCGCTAGCAAACCACCGAAAGAAAATGTCTGCGGTTGCTCACTTACTTCTGTTAGCAGTCACATTCTTATTAATGTTGGTGACGGAAGGACAGACTGTACGGCAGCGTGCCCAAATACGTACATGTATGCCGAAACTTACTTCAGTCTGGACGATCTCTTTGACTTGTACTTGATGTTCGGTCTTAGAGAATGTGCATATCTCACCGTGTGGTCCCGTGTTAAAAGTACGCCGAAGACTATGTAGTGGCTTATCAGAAGAATATATAAAACTTACGCTGAATACTTTTTTATGAATGAGCACGTTTCTTTAGAAATCTAGGACCACATATCAGAAAATTATTCTGCAATATCGGAGGAAGAGATTTATTTATTTAGGTACACACGCCTCACAGATCACAATATGCTGCCATAACACTGACAACGTCCTGTACGGCATCAACTTATCTACTTTTAACTAAGTGCGTAATTTTTAGCTAAGTACTGATTGTGGCTCACTGATGATGGTTTCCTTGTAAGCCGAAACATGTTGGAGCAGTTTTACTTATTTTAAAATGTTTTAATAACTCTGCATTTTTTAACGTTGTGTGCATCAGTTGGAAATTAAAGTGTTGATTATTTAGGAACGGTTTTCATGGGGTTTCTGTTTCTCCAGAGAAATTTTATTGGAAAGGTTATGAACCCTTGGTTCCAGACCTTTTTATCCATCAGTAATAATTACCCTGTTATCCTCCATTCCACCATATGTAAACATGGGCACAGGCAGAATCACTTCCAAGGCTGGCAGCCAGAAAAGTTGCTTACGAAACTACATTTAAAAGATTGAAGGATGTATTTTTACGGGTTACTCTAGAACTGTCGAGTCTGCTTAATTTTAATTTTTGGTGTTAATATTTGGTAATTTTCTAAACGTGGGTATTGAACCTCACGGGTCCATAAAATACGGGTAATTTCTTGACTAGCTGAAGACCTGTTGCCTTTGCAAGAGGCTGCAGCCTGACTTGCCAACCTCACCATCCTCACATTCATTCATGTACACCTATGAACGTGGTCTTCAAATAAAAATAAATTATTTCAGATCTTCAATCTTTCATAGCGTATGTTCCTAAAAGAAACTTTCCTGTGTTTTGATATTGTCTGGAATCACCTAAAAAATTCCTGGAGACTAGTGTTTGCAAAAATCTGTTTTTTTTTTAAATATCTACTATCAACTTTTTCAAATCTGTATGATTTCCAATTAATTATTTCCTATGACCCCAGAGAATTTCGAATACGTGTTTTACACACGCCCTTTTAACACCGCAGGGACAGACTTAAATTAATCGATGTATGTTACAGACGGCTGAATTCTTGGTGGGTCTCCTTTGCGATAATTTTTTGACGGCGTTGGATGTACATACCCAAAGGTTTTCGTTAACAGGCCTACGTCTTATCACGTAAATGCTCTTACTGGCACAAGCATTATTATTATTATTATCATCATCATCATCATCATCATCATCATCATCATTATCATCATCATCATCATCATAATCGTCATCATCATCATCATAATCACCATCATCGAATTTCGCACTTCTCAGCTTTAGCTGGGAAATATTCACCTATCCTGGGATTTAGTAATCAACAGGATTAGGTTCGGTGGTCTTATTTATAGTTTAGAAAGTTTCTTACAATTGAACATGTGCCAAGAATTACAGATTTTTGCATTTGTATATATGTATTTGGATGCAGGTCAAGTCTCTTTAGACTTTGTGATAGTGACTTTGGAATTACTCCCGTAGATGATATTACTATCGCGACCACTTGTGCTGTGTTTTGCTTCCACATAACGCATATTTCATTCGCCAGTTCTTGGTATTTACTTTTTTTTTCAGTTGTTGTTTTGCCGAGATTCTGTGTGTTCGGGACAGCTGTGTCTATCAAATAAGTGGTCTTTGTTTTTTTATTCGTGAAATTATGTCAGGTCTGTTAGCAGGTATTGTTTTATCCGTAATTATGCTGCGATTCCAGTACAGCTTGAAGCTGTCATTCTCCAGTACATTAGCTGGTGTGTACCTATAGTACGGACTTTTGTCTTCAATCAGTTCAGCTGCTTCTGCCAGTTTCTGGTGAATAACTTTTGCTTCTCCATCCTGTCTTTTTGCATACTCAGTAGATGCTAGTTGCTCACATGCCGCAGTAATCATCATCATCATCATCATCATTCTTCCCCGAAAGAAATCTTATACAGAAATACACGGCCACTCTAATATACAAGAAAGTAACACCATATACAGCTATTTTGTTGTATTTGCTATATATGTCCCGAAGTCTAGATTAATAAAAGAGAACGTACTAACCAATTAATTTCTTCTGTTTTAGAAGTTAAATTAACGAACCTGTTTCTTTAATAAATAAAAAGCATTGACCCTGCAGACTGCAGTACTGATCCTGTGCATTTACAACAGAGCATAAAGGATAAAGTTTCTTTATTTTCAGCTGTTTTCTGATCACCATAATGAATGTTTCACCAGGAAGAAATTTCTCCTTATGGACGAGAATTATATTCAAAATAGATAAGGTTTATAAGTCTTCTTGGGTGTGATGTCATGTAGTTTCAAGTCACGCATCGGCCAACAGATGGCTCCGTATAAGAACGTGCCAATGCTGAACCCAAGCGGGGTATATTTGAAACATATCAGCAGAGGTGTACACGTTACAACCAAGACATTTTGTACAATCACATCATTCTATATATCCCAACGGCTTATTTTAAACGCCAACCATAGGGCAGTCGAATTCGACCCCAACGGATCTTCGTAATCTTAAAATAAATAAATGGCATTGTAACCTTTATTTCATTCATAAATATGTCTGGACCGCTCCTAATGGGAATTCTCAGAACCAGATTGATCACATATTGATAGATAGGAGATGGCAATGGAGTATACGTTTTCAGGGGAGCTGACAGATACTGATCATTATCTGGTGCTTGGAAAAATTCGGAAAATATTGTGAATAAGTAAACCAGCGGCACAAAAGTTTGTTGTTGAAATATTTAATCTCAGGAAGCTAAGTGAGCTGAAGGTTAGGAAATAGTACCAGATTAAGATGTCAGACAGGTTTGAAGCCTTGGAGAGCTTAAATGATAGCGAGGACGTAAATAAAGCTTGGGAAATCATTGAAGAGGATATCAAAACCTCAGCTACAGACAGTCTAGGTCTGTATGAACTGAAGCAGCATAAACCATTGTTTGATGAAGAATGTTTAATTTTTTTTAGATCAAAGGAAGCAGGCTAAAATGCATTGGTTACAGGATCCAAACCAAAGCAATGTAGGTAATCTAAACATTGTAAGATGTGAAGCTAGAAGACATTTCAGGAACAAAAAGGAGGTATATCTGGAAGCTAAAATTGATGAAATTGAAACTAACAGTAAGATCAAAACTATCAGAGACTTGTATAGGGCATCATTGACTTCAAGAAGGGTTACCACCCTAGAACTAATATAGTAAAGATGAGAAGGGTGATTTGGTTACAGACTGCCACAATATTTTGACTAGGTGCAGAAAACATTTCTGTGCGCTATTGAATGTTCCATACACGAGGTTAATGGTGTTAGGCAGACAGAAATACACGCAGCAGAACCACTAGTGCCTGAGCCGAGGGCCTTTGAGGTTGAGATGGCTATAAAAAGCTAAAAAGATTCTAATCACCAGATATTGATCAAATCAGAGCTGAGTTGATTAAATCAGGGGGTAGGACAATTCGCTCTTAGATCTATTTGGAATAAGGAGGAATTGCCTGAGGAGTAGAAGGAGTCGGTCACTGTACCTATTTATAAGAAGGCTGATAAAACGGATTGTAGTAATTATACAGGCATATTAGTTTTGTCAGGTACATACAAAATTTTATCCACCATCCTCTGTAAGTTAACACCATGTGCAGAGGAAATTATTGAGGATTTAGATGTAACGGGTCCAACTACTGCTCATACATTCTACATTCGTCAAGTACTTGAGAAAAAATTGGAATAAAATGCGGCCGTGCCTTAGCTACTCGTGTTTGTAGACTTCAAGAAAGCCTAAGATTCAGTTAGGAACGATGTCTTGTATAATATGGGAACAACCCAAACGAATGAAAATTCTATTAAGGAGGAAATTAAGAGCAGATTGAAGTCAGGGAATGCTTGCTATCATTCGATGCTGAATCTTTTGTCTTCCAGTTTGCTATCCAAATATATGGAGATTAAGATATACAGATACGCAATTTTGACTGTTGTTTTGTATGGGTGTGAAAGTTGGTCACTCTCATTGAAGGAGGATTGTAGGTTGAGGGTGTATGAGAGTAGGATGCTGAGGACAATATTGGTTCTAAGAGGGACGAGTTAACAGGGGAGTGGAGAAAACTGCGTAATGAGGATCTTTATGATCTGTACTTATCGCCAAACATTATTCGGGTGATCAAATCGAGAAGATTGAGATGGGCGGGGCATGTAGTGCGTATGGGGAAGAGGAGAGGTTTATACAAGGTTTTGGTGAGGAAACCTGACGAAAAGAGACCATTTGGAAGACCCAGGCCTAGATGGGAGGATAATATTAAGACGCATCCTTAAGAAGTAGGATGGGAGGGCATGGCCTGGAGTGATCTGGGTCAGGATAAGGACAGGTGGCGGGCACTTGTAAACGCGGTCATAAACCTTCGGGTTCCATAAAATGCGGGGAATTTCTTGACTAGCTGAGAACCGGGTAGCTTCTCAAGGACTCTGCTTCATGGAGTAAATAAGTGTCAGTTGTTTACCTAACCAAAACTAATTACCTAAGAACTTGGAGCAGAATCTGTGCTCTTCTGGGCTATTTCGCAGCGAATAGTGGTAATTCCTTACCGACGTTTCGGGACCATGTATCCGTCTTATCTTCAAGGGTCAAGAATCCAAGAAAGCAGGAAGGAGATGGGGCTGAAAGTTTATTCCGAAACGTCGGTAAGGAATTACCACTACTCGCTGCGTAATAGCCCAGAAAGCGCATTTCTAAACGTTAAACTTCATTACAGTATTTACAATAGGATGCCACTCGTTTCTATCGTGAGCCAGATCAAACCAGTCCAGGCGCTTCCATCCTATTTCTCATTACGTTTTTCATACTACCCTCCCATTTAGGCCTGTATATCACACGTGATCTGTTTCCCTCAGTCTTCCCCACCCGTAACCCTAAACGCATTTCTGTTCTCCCTGTAAAGGCCACATGCCCCTCTAATCTCCATGTCCCAAATCTGTTCACGCGAATGATATTTCCGTACTTGACTACAAATCACGAAGCTTTTCATTATGCAGTTTTCTCCATCCTTCTGTCACTGTCTCCCACTTGCGCTCAAATATCTTCCGCAGCACGCTCTTCACGAAAACCACAGGTTTGCGTGATTTCAGGCTTCTGCTGCGAAGTGGATGAGAACTGCGCTCTTCTGGGTTATTACACAAGGATTGTTGACCCTCGAATTTGGGATCGATAAGTTGTCCCGAACCGCCGTCAAGAAATTACCACCCTCGCTGCTCTTTATTCCAGAAGAGCGCACTTCTTACCGTCAGGTTTGTGCTTTCCCCATTATGACAGACGAAGCTCTACACCCATATAAAACATTAGGAGAAATTATTAATTCGGTATATTTTAATCTCTATGTGTTTAGACAGCTAACGGTAAAATAAGAGATTCTGCACTGACTGGTAGCATACATTCCCTGATTTTAATCTGCTTTTAATTCCTTCAAGAATACAATTTTTAGTTGTTAGTGTTTTTCCCAGATATGTGAACTTGGCCACATTTTCAAATGATTTGTTAACTACATTTTTATTGCGACTTTGTCCTACATTCTTTTCACGAGACATGAACATATACCGAGTTTTCTCAACATTTGATTCTACATCAACCTATCTACTGGCGCATATAAAAGTTCTGTTCTTTATTTCTTTCTAGTACTTATTTGTGTTTCGCCCAGTAAATTAACCCTAGAACATTTCCATTCACTTTCAGTTTCTCCTGGTTTACTTGCACCAATCCAATAGCGTATTCTAAAGCAAAGTTGAAAACCAGTGTCGTTAAAGCACCTCCATGTTTCAGATCACTCTCAAGAGGAAATGTAGTAGTAAATGTCTTCCTGCCAGGGCTTTACTATAGGTTTTATTAAATACAATTTTTTAACTTAAGTAAGCTTTATTGGAGTGACTAACTCCATGAAAATATTACATAAAACCTCCCTCCTAAGCGTATCATAGATTTTCTTTAAGTTTATCTACAGTCCCCTTCAAATTACAAATTTTCTGCAGTATTTAACCAGTTCAGAATATAGTATCAGCCGTTCGTCTAAATCAGTACTGATAATCTCCAATAATACACACACACACACACACACACACACACACACACACACACACACACACGGAGTTAACAGTGACAAAAAGTTTGGTTAAAATGTTGTACGTGGTTGATAGCTGTGATATTCCTCCGTCATTCTGACACTCCGTTTCATGACCCTTCTTATAAATAGGAACAATGACTAACTCTTTCCAATGTTGGCCCCGTTTTTCTTTATTTCAGATAGAGTCGCTACTTTTGTGTTTCTCCTATGTTCTGCTTGATTTAATTCTGCTGGAATGTGATCAATATCTTGTGATTTATAGTTTTATTAACAGTTCAATATCCATCTCAATATCGAAAGCAGTAGGTTCAGAGACATTCGGCTCAGCTCTGTGTACTTCTACGTGCCTAACGTCATTAAACACATGTAGATTCAATAAATGACAGTAGTAATTTTACTACTCTAGTTAACTTGCTGTGGGAATTACAGGTAAATAATCATTGTTACCCTTTTTTGAGTTAGTTCTAGGCTGAAAACATTCTTAATTTCATATATGCCTATACACACGTCCCTAACTTATTTATTTTTATTTTTTGGCTGTTTGTTTCCAGGTATGGGCCCCGGCAGCGAGGTGCAAGGTGGTGTACTTGCACACTGAGGGACTTTGACATTTAGTAATTTCTTAAAATAAAAAATTAATAAATAAATCAACAAGATGCAACTCTGGCAGTATTGTGTTTATTAACAACTACAAGTATGCTCTACATGTTTCGGACGCCCTTTGCGTCCATCATCAGGAGCGCTATAAACTGTAACAGCAGCCACTGGTGCTTGTCATGAGTTGGGTTGGAAAAAATCCTGTATAGATGTCAAGGTCGGTGCGCACTGTACTATTCCATGGCCGCCATGGCGGCATACTTGTAGTTGTTAATAAACTCAATACTGCCAGAGTTGCATCTTGTTGGTTTATTATATATTATATAGGTTATGTGCTACACTTTGGAAAACATTCTGCCAGTGCTCCTGTTTGAAGCTCATTAATTTTACTTTGAAAACGTTCGCTTCTTTTCTCTGAAATTTCTACGGATTGTAAACATTCATTTACTCAAATTATCCAAATTAACACACCAAAAAGGAATTGCCGACGACGGCCATTTTGGGAACAGCATCTGGCGAAGGCATACAGTATTGAAGCTCTTAATTTAATTTCAAGGGTGCGTTCCAATTAGGTGTTAAGCAATAATGTTTTAGTTTCAAAGTTTGTTCCTGGCCCAGTATAGGCTATCCTGTAATAACAATAATAGTAATAATATAAATGCCGTCTAATTAAGATTTAATTTCTTTTCCCCAGTTAGGCTGCAAATTTTCCTGTCCTACGTTCCTTAATACATAACTTAAAAAGGACGATGGTTCATCAAAGGAGAAGGTTTAACCTTTTAAAGCCTAACGACATATATATATGTCGTACCGCAGCGCTAACCTCCAGACGCTACATTTTATGTATTTATTCAACAAATATACATACTGTATATTTTAAACATGCTGCATAATCTCCGTTTTTTTTTCTCTTCAAAATACCGTTTATTTCATAATGCTACCTTGTTTGGTTCCTGTATTATTCACATTTTACCTACAGGATGTGCTAAAATTTAAATGTAAAATTCCGGCTCGAAAAGGTTAAAGGGGGCAGTCGTTTCACAATGTTTGCTCTACATTATTTCCTGTTTCAGAGAAGAGGGCAGTAGGAGAAGAGGGCAGTAGGAGAAGAGGGCAGTAGGATATACACTTATCCGAATGAAATTTGTTTTGAGATACGGGATACATTTGCACCAGTAACTTAACGCGTTACAACGTATACTAATGGGCACATCCTGTACCCCATCCTGGAATTTTCTGTATGAGCGTGGGAAAGTACCATTAAAGCTAGTCTTTGGTTGGAAAAAACAACAAAAAATACGTTATTAGACGCGACATAATTCAGTTCTTTTGTAAAATGTAATATAATAGCATCTCATAGAGCATGATAGCAGGAGTTAGCTTAATTGGGGCAATTAGTTGTGCTTAGAAGGGGGGAGGCGAATTGAAGGTTCGAAGGTTCCGGTTTTGGGTGCTCCGGACTTGACCGGTGCGAACCGGCTCGGGGGAGGGCACACTTCACCGCCATTTCGATTTCACCAGTCTGAAGATTCTCGGCGAAATACTCACGCACAAAACCGTAATTTGAAAATTTTCCTGTGCTGTAGATGTACTGTAGACCCACAAAGTTACACATCCTGCAAAATAACTTTCCTTTGTTTTAAACTGTGCTTCACTCATTGCACGTATGGTTATCTTCAGGCTCTATGAAAATAGACTGGAGACGAGATTTTAGGCTTTCGCAGCGGTGCAGTTGTGCTCTCCGTTCTTGTCGGATTTGGTTCCGCGTCACTATAAAATGGGTGCCGGAGTTTCGAGACAACCTGGTGGTCTCATTTTTGATGGTTGAATGCTTATTCATCACTTAAAATTCGATTCTTGAAAATGAGACCACCTGGTTTCCTCGAAACGTCGGGAACAAATTACCCAGTGACGCCGTGCCATATCCGAGTAGAAAGGAGGCCGCAATGCAAATATTACACTGTCGGCGTCTGTAATATTAAACAAAGATAGTTTAACAATATCCGCTTTACGGAACACATTACACTGCACGAAATAAGGACAGAGAATATCCATACCTTCACGTTTAACTTGAAGGATTTTAGACTTTATTACGGACATACCGTAATGCAGGTTTTATGGTCACACACAAATATTTTTCTCTAAGTATTTTTATGCTTGATACCTGAAGATTTCCCCTTGCAGCCGAAACATGTTGCATGTTTGAAAATATAAAAGAGCTATGAAGAGTGTTGTCTCTGACGGTTTTATAAACTACCTCCTCTCAAAGGATGTTATATGTAAATGAAGTTGTAACATTCAGCACTTATAGTATGCTCCATGAACATCTCTAAAGTATCCTTGTTTATTTTACTCTAAATGGTAGGCATCACATTTTTGTATTATCTTTGTAATTTTATAAGGATTGCCTGAAGACGGCCATATTTCACGGTCGAAACATGTCGCATTATAGCACAGATTAAAATTAAGTATAACTGTTGTGAAAACTGTACAATTTATTGTATCTACAAGGTGGTTCAAATATGACCGGGACTGATTTGTATGTAAACAAGCCGCACTGCGCAGCAGCTGTGCGACCTTGAGAGAGTGAAGCCACAACCTCCAC
>Ga0209629_10003729_pt1 | contig 11042 bp, 4 predicted proteins | sample TergutCu122P5_FD_187286 | JGI IMG/M metagenome (GOLD analysis project Ga0209629, IMG submission 187286) | Cubitermes ugandensis P5 segment gut microbial communities from Kakamega Forest, Kenya - Cu122 P5 (SPAdes) (version 2) | ecosystem: Host-associated > Arthropoda: Insects > Digestive system >... | reverse complement strand
AGACATGTCATGCCATCTACTGACAGAAAGCTAGAATTACAAGCAAACGACAACGATGTCTCAACCGTCTCGCAGACGACTGCATATTGAAACGAATGGCGAGACCGGTCACGTCAGAGACGACTGAGTGTTCCAGTGGGTTAATATAGCACATATCTGCACTATCAGCAGATTCCTATTTACTGCAGGAGTGTTGTTTTGTGTGATAATATTTTCTTTCTTCCAGTTCTTCAGCAGACTCCTATTTTGAAACTGGAACAAACTGGACAGTTATTGCTGGATGAGGGTTTAAAACTGCACCATACAGAGAAGTTGGTTGAAGCAATTAGTACACTCTTAATTCAAGATACAACTGAGTCTCCAACACAGACAGACAGTGCGTCACATGTAGCAAGACCTGATCGGACAGGCCTGCTAACAGACTGGTTGGCTTCATTGGAACCTGAAGTTATTGGCTCATGTACATCATTACAGGTAATTACCAATTAAGGGTTTTGGTTGTTTTGTGTAGCCTGAACTCAGGCTTTGTTGTGAACCTGCAGGCTGTTGTTAAAGTATTCTGCCTGGAAAATGCCAGGCATGCCCTTGTGTGCTGCATAGCAACAACTTTGTTATTGTGTTAATGCGGTTAGCACACCCCAGTAAACATGATTCTTACTACCTAAAATGTTAATAAATTGATCATGAGTTTACTTATTTGTTTATTTATTTGTGGTTTATTAATGATTATGTCAGTTACTCAGATTATAGAATATTGACAGATAAGTTGCTGAATAAAAAATTAATTGGAATTGATATGGAAGGATGCAGTTGCCATCAGATTTGAGGTCCTAGTGCAGTATTTCCCAGGAGGAACTAAGAAACCACAAAAACCTGTTGTCATGATAGTCACTGGGCTAAAATTTAAACCCAGTATTTCCTGAAGACAAAGCCGGGGTGATTCCTTGCAGCCGCCAACTCAATCATGAGTGTGCCTTGATATATATGTATATATAATATTTGGAACCAATAAAATGGAAATAATTTTGTATTTTCAGTGGCTATCAATCTTGTAGTGTGAAATTTGTTGAAACCAAAATTGTCAGAGTATCAAGACCAGAGTTTTCAGAAAATCTCACAAAATGTGTTTCATATTTCTTCCCATAATAATAGAGAATTCAGATGCCATTACTTTGCTATATTTGGCTCTGTGTGTGTGTTTGGGGGTGGGGGCTTATAAAACCCTCTTAAGATGTTCCTGGGAAAATGTAATGAATTTGGCTTATTAAGTAGGAAAACATCTTAAAGGGGTAAATGTGAAAACAATATTGTTTTGTAATTGTGTATTGAAATTTGCATTCCCTTTACTAGAATATTATTTACAGAAATTGTGCAATAAATTGTAATTTTCAGCATGCAACCACATTTCGAGTCTTTTCATCTTTAATGATTTTGACACATTCTCAAACACAAGATAACATTTTATTTTGCAAACATGACTAGTAGATGAAGATCCCCTTCTCACCAGAACTATTTGATAGTATCAATTCTGCCTTACCAAATTTTGCTGTTTTCACCTTTCCTGCCTGAAGTGTTCACTTACAAACTGGGAAATATGACTCATATTTTAAGTTGACGCAGAAATGTGAGGTTCTGAAAGGTTTTTCCTTGCAAGGAAAATTCAAATAGTGCCACTGTGTTTTTAATATCCAACTGCTTGTATTGACAACAATACAATTAGTTGTGTTGTATTGACGATCCTCCTCCCTCCCAACGAGTTACACACACAACGGGGATGACACACCTTAAAGTAACAGGTTACATTTTATGCCAGGTTTTTTTTTTTAATCTACTAAGCATGCTGATCACATGCGCAGTAATGAATGGATCTACAGGATGGAAGCTGTACACACATAAGCAATTTGAAGTGAACACAGAAAGTATAAATTTTGTGTACAGTGTACTTCAGGTAAAACAGTCATGGTCAGAGCGCGCTGCATTGATCCGGTGCTGATTCACATAAATTACACACTCAGACCTTGATGCTGTGTCGTACTGTGTGAAATGCACATGTAGAAATAGATGGCTGTATATTTGCAGTGTGAAGTCATTTCCCTCCCCACATTTCCATGAATTATCATTGAGTTGCTTGTCTGTACCTCTAATCCTTGGTGGAAATGACCTTGGAGATGAGTCATTATGAACTGACTGTAGGATTTTTTCATTGTATATTGGTAGCAAATTGAACAAATGGGAAATTTTTAAAGATTTTGATGCTACAACATATTAAGTGGGTAAAAAAAATGTTCTATATTGAAATATTTGGTACTTTTTAGCAGGAAATCCTTTTAAAGGGGAAACTTATTAACAGGACAGCATATATGTGTCGTGTGGGAAAAATTTGGTACAAAATTATTCCGTACATTGGGTACTGGGTCATTCCCTGGGGATACAGTGGTCAGGTCATGGCATTAACCACCCACCCCACCTAGCGCTGAGGTTAAATAACGAGTAGAGCTCCCCCTCTGTGCCTAAATGGCTGATCATAGGGTGAACTCTCTACTCTCTATTAAATTATTCTGACATCTGAGACAGGAAAACTTTTTGAGTGTGGAGACCTTAATCAGGTTGCATTGTATGTATGTGTGTATGAAGAATCCTCCTTGTGCTGTATTTCAGATGCAGCTTCTGTTTTCCAAATCCCCCAAGCGTCAAATGGCAGTTTCAAAATTAGGAAGCTCGGCTACCCAGTCATGTCAGCCATATCTGCTTACTCTGTTGACACATCAAGCAAGCTGGGGAACACTGCACCGCTGCTTAGAAAATTTGTTAGCTGAATGTAAAGAGAACTATGACCCAACTGCTGTACTTGACTTTCTGTGGGCTCTCACCTATCACCCTAAACTTTGGCAGGGTCGTGAGAAGTGTACACCCAAACATCATTCCCCAGAAGACGTACTGGGGCTCACACCACCTCAGGTAAGGCTCCATGTGATTGTGTATTGCAAGGAGTGCGGTATAAAGTTCTACAAAATATGGGAGTTTACACAAATGGATACATTGATGCCATTCACAGTGAGTGCATGAAACCTTATGTTGTAGTGGTTAATTTAGCTTATTTGTATACATAATATTCCATGTGACACTGGGACAGGCATTTCTCAGATTACTCTGGTTTTCCCTGTCAGTTTCAAATATCAGTTGAGACTTTTTGTGGTTCATAGACTAGACAAAAATATTATACATTTTTAACTAAGTTTATAGTTTGTGGCTTTTTTCCCGTGATTGGTCCAGTACCTACCATATTTTGTTTAAATTCTGTGTACACTCAGATAATACATGAGCCCCCATTTTCAAAATAGCAAAAAAGAGTATACATTTTTATTATTTATGCCTTCCTCTTCTTCATATTCTGTGTGTTTAGTGTGTGAATTGAGGTATTCAGTTCTTTAATTTCTTTGTCTGAGTTACCATGTTAATTTTCAGTTTTGTGCAGTAGGAGACATGAAGTAGTGTGCATGATTTCAGTTTTCTGCAATGGTACAAACAAGATCTTTGCTCTTCTGGGAGTTATGCAGCATAGATAGATGGGACTGATAGGTTGTCCTGCAGTGTCACTAACTAACTACCACTGTATGCTGTGTAACAGCCCAGAAGATTTGAAGATTTGAAATGATGTGTGTATGAATTTACAGATGGATTATATATTGCTGCAGTAAACTGTTCAGTTCCCATCATTTTTCACACTGCTGTTAATGAACACTGGCATTGATGTGTAAGATAGTAAAAGTGTAGTACGTGTCTTGTGTACAGTATTACATTTTGCAGCAAGAATAAGGTGTGAGAAATAATAAGTTGCAACTTCAAAGGCAGGGTTATGGTTGGTCTGTTTTGTAAGCTAACCATTTTGTTCAGTTTAATAATTCTGGTGAGAGGCTTGGCACATGGGTAGTAAGCTACATTTATATAACTGACTAATCACTGACCCAATAAATAATATGATGTTATATATGAATTTTTCCCATCCCTTCTCCATACCTAAAAATAGCATACATTCATGGATATCTATTAATAAAATGTGACCAAATCTTTGTAACTCATGTTTCCAGTCCATATGAACATTTTTATTAGTTTTCCTTGTTATCCTTCACTTACTCCTTGCTCCTCCTCTTCTTCTGCATTTGTGTTTGCCAGTCTTATATACCCTATAGAGAATGAGTGATTCTAAATCAGTGATATTGATGGAAGAAGATATTAAGTTGTCATCTTTATAGCATTCACATATGCTTATTTTGCAAAAAGTAGATACTCTCTGTTGCACAAGCATTGTCTTCTTGCAGTGTGTGTTACAGTAATCAATGAAGAATCTGAACTGCAGGGAACACATCAGGAGTGGTAAGATACAGAGTCAACTGAACAACTGTGTGTGTGTGTGTGTGTATATGCATGCATGCATGTTTCTGTAATTTTGGAGAAAATAGATAAGTCACTCTATGGAGATGGCATATCTGGGGACTGTGTACAGGTATTGTGTAGTTGAAATGTCAATTGATTTTTTAAGATTGCTGCATTTTGAGGAGTGATGCCATATGTTATATAGTTTGCAACATTTCAAAGGCTTGTGTCAAGGTATTCTTTGCATTCTAAACTGTACCTTCCTTTGTGCATGTGAGAAGAGCATTGTGTGAGTTCATTTGTTGTTTCAGACATTGGCACTGGTTGGTTATATTGTTGAAGAGGCTGTCCTGACACTTATAGAAGGTGAAACTCATTCACAACTGACTGCTTTAGATAAAATGGAATCTCGCCTTGCCCTTTTACCACAATGTGCCAGTGGTGGACAGGAAATGGCAGCAGTAGCCAGATGTCTTGTTGGTATTATGTCTGCAAAAACAGGGTTAGTGTTGTTTTTAAAGTTACATGTCCTGTTTTGTATCGTAATTTAATAATTCCATTGAAATAATTAACACCGTTGACACTGTGAACTTTTATTATTATTTAACACAGCTACGTGTGTCAACCTTGTAAGTGTTAGTGTTCTTAAGAACCAGTAAAATTACAATTATACTTATACTGGAACATCATTTATTCTGAGGCCAGATTAATATATATAGCCCTAGGTTTGATTGCAGTGGTTGCTCAAGAAATGTGAATAAATTATATAAAAAATGTTGTCTGTGTAATAACAAAATGTTTTCATGTGTGATGTAGAATAGATCTGCGCTGTTCTGGGTTATTATGCGGTGTACAGTGATAATTCGTTACCGATGTTCTGGGACCGATTGGTTGTCTCGAAAAGTCAGTACAGAATTACTATATGCTGCATAATGACCCAGAAGAGTGCAAATCTCAAAATGTTTGAAGTTTGGAGGTGGGGGGAGGAGGGTGGGGGTCCAGCTTGAAAAATAAAAATATAAAGTGCATGCAGTATACCACGTGCAAGTCACTGGCATGGCATCATACTGCACACCATTGTGCTGTAATTAATCGACTGTTCATCTCATCAAAAAAAATAAGACAATGTCAGGGAAAGCTTTGAGACCAATGCTCAATCAGGTGCTAAAATTTCCTGTGTTAGTTGCTTGACACCTGCATTAAAAAGATGGAGGGAGTCTAATGGATTGTGGCTGGAAGATGAGACAGAAAAGGTTGTCAGTTGTTGTGTGGTGAGGGAGAAGGCCATGTAGTTACAGAACTACCCTGCAGAGTCTGGGGCATGAGGAGAAGGGTAGCTTCCATGCCATTAAAGGGTGGTTTGGAAATGAGCCTGTGGAATCTGGAGCGAGCAGATTAATCATCATCTGCTGATTATGTGACTAGTGCTAAATGTCCACAGTACTTCAAGAAGACATTTGAGGAGAAGGACTGCTTACCACAGCATGTCTTTTAAGCCTTGATGAGACAGGCCAGTGAGGTGAGAAAATTCCAGTGTTTTACATTCATATAGGAGAATGATAAAATCCTCCAGATTTTAAAGTTTCAGGGTATTGTATCACCTTTGTCTTCTGTTGCTGTGCTTTGAGGGACTGTGTCATAAAACCTTTCTAATAAATGCAAATACTAATGATTTCATGTTTATTCCTTAATTGAAATGTTACCATATTTTGGGGGTCATTTGTACCCCATTTTTCCCACAAGCTCTTAACTTTGCACATTGCAGTTTTATGTTTTCATGCGATCTTCAAGAATATAATCCCCATGAACAGTGATGGTTTGCTACATTATGGGCTCTGGATGTCACCCAAAATGTCATGTTTTTATTTTTTTTTATTTCCTTTAGTCAATACTAACGATCTGTAGAATGTGTGAACTTGTGATATGGGTGTGACACTAGTGCCACTTCATTGAAGAGTCCTGGAGTGATATGTAGTAATAGATTTTTAGGAAGTATGCAACTTTTGTTAAGTTAAATTTGTTTGTAGACTGTAAAGTAACAATGCTGTGGCCATGCAGACAGTTTATTTTCCTCTCAGTTTGATGGTGATAATGAATGACTTGTTTTAAATTTGGTGCAGGCATAGATCATAAACTTTCCTATGGATTGTGTATGAAATAGTGTTTGGAGGTTAATATGAAATGGAACAATGGTGCAAAACTCTGAGGTTATGTTCAACGTATTTAACACAAACAGACCGTACATATAAAGTCTGTACAGTAATTAAAGTAACAGTAATAGAGCTGTAGAACAAGTATCTGTGCAGCAAGGAAGTTCACTTGGTGAGTTCTGCTCACACCTCATTTAGAACATAACCTTGTCAGAATTGCATCATTCTTCAGTTTGAAGGCTGCTGATACACTGAGCAGATTGGTATATCAGTAGCAATTCAGACACAAGTTGAGACATACTCTTATTGAATTCATTTTCATTATCAGCTCTTCTTACTGTTATAATTTCAGATCTTATCAGGTGCCTATCCAAATAATACCTAAATGCAAGCCACAACTACTTAGATCCACACACAAATGGCCTTACTAACTTACCATTTATTTTTATCTTCACTTATCATTCAGCACTGTAACCTTACTTCTTGAAATGTCATCAAATAACTTAATAAACAATCCAAATTATCCATTAATGTGTTTTTCAGAGTGAAGTCTGATATAGCACACCAGTTACTGATGAAACTGTACCTGCGAACACCTAGCATGATACAGCATCTTGTGAATGTAGAGCTGGACAATTTCCTAGCAGGGGCCTCTGTTACTGGTAATATGAACATAGCTGAACGTAGCAATACTGGACAGTTTTTTACAGTACTAAAGTAAGAAAATGGCAGAATTTTTAACATATCATTGATAGGCTGCATTCATTTACAATTTTACCTGCAGGTCCTAGAGCTCTGTTGCCATTTCTTGGTGTATTTTAGAAGTGTGTAGTAGAAGATTTGAAGGCATGTAAGGTACATGTTTTTTCTTCCTATTTCTCTCCATTGCATTTGGATATGGAGGTGAAATATACTTTGTGTTGAACATGCATAGGGATCTAATTCCCAGGGAAGTTAGCAAGAACATTTATTCCACTCACTAATGTGTTAAAAGAGAAAATAACTGGTATAATACATCAGTAGTGCCTTAGAAACAGAATGTATAGACAGTGACATTATATTGTCTAACAGATTACATCACTCATCACTTGGACCATTTCACATGACAATAGGAGGTCCAGTAATTACCACTGTTCCAATCTGCCATGAGTTGGGGTCCACACATTATGGTTCAAGATATTGCAGTTAATATTATTTACTCACCACGTGTAAAGAACATGCTGGAAAGTGTTAGTTCAATATATTTCGGTTAATGTTAGGTTTTTACTCATAATATTTAAACAAATGGCAGAAATGGTTTCCTTCGGCTCACAGGTATGCATCACCCACAAGAAACACATTGTTCATTGCACATCATAGTTCTTCTGGTGAAACTGAAAATACTATATTTTGAGTGTGTTTCTTTCAAATTGTCTTCAGCATGACTGTTAATACATGCTTTATCCTTTAACATGCCACATGAATGAAAATCACATGGATTTAGGTGTGGCATGTGAGGAGACCATATTTCCCTGCTTATTGTTTTGTCACCAGAAACACTTCATAAATAATGCAAAAATGTGGTTGGGATATGTCTAATGTAATGGTGCAAATTTTTGGTTTCAGGGAAAAGGTGGGCCTAATAATCCTATTGTGATTTTTTACTTTTGGGGCATATTGAAAGAGAGCATGTATAGTAAAAATCCTTGCACGGAAGATAATCTGAAATAAAGCATTCAGAATATGTTGTGCTATGATGGTATGATTCTTAATTAAATTCAAAATCTGTCACGGGGTACATGATGAATGTGATAAATAATGAGTTTAATTGTTTGTGCTGCAAACTGTTGCACTGTCTTGCTCAAAAAGTAGATTTTCTCGTAACTGAACACATGTTCAGAAAATATGATTGGAATATATTTAACATATCAGTGTGAATTTATGGTCCCAGTAATAATAGTTGCACACAGCACACCATACATCCTAACATAATCCCTGTAATGGCAATTTGTGGATTAACATGGGATACCTGTTTTTCTGAGAGTTCATGTACCTGTTGAGTTGAATCAAAGCTTGTAAATAAAGCCAACTTGGTGCACAATTTTTCTTAGTATATTTATTTCTTAGTGTATTTATCAATCTCTACATGTTTTGGACAACTATGTGCCCATCATCAGGAGATACAACTGTATTTATGCAACTTGTTATTCTGTATGGATGACTGTCTGGTATGCCAGCCAATCATCCATACAAAGTAACAAGTATCAAATGTCACATAAATACAGTTGTATCTCCTGATGATGGGCACACAGTTGCCTGAAACATGTAGAGATTGATAAATACACTAAGAAATAAACATACTAAGAAAAATTGTGCATCAAGTTGGCTTTATTTACAAGATTATACAGGGATGCATGGTCAACAAAACATGTAAATTGAATCCAAGGATCCATGTTGAACAGAATGGATGTAGTGTATGTTTCTCTGTCATGTACACCATCAACAAATCCATTCTTGTTTCACATACTTTGTCACAGAATTTGTTTATTATATGAAACATGTGCAGTGACCAAGAGATGGCTCACTTAATCTGTGATAAATTGTATGTCAGCTTGGCATATAGTGGGCATATGGGTCCAGCATAACAGACCACACAGCAAGTGACTAGCAATGGTTGTATGTAATGTCTGTGTGCATACTTCTCTGTCATATGCCAAAGGTTAGTTTTTCTAATGTACAGCTATGTATTAAAATGTTGTGTTCAATGTCAAATGAAATCAAGTGAAAATTTGGCCATATGTAAGTAAAGTGACTTTCTATACACAAGATCTGTTCTGTGTATATGTGCATTCACATCACAGCAGAGAGTAGAGACCTCATGGACACTGGGTAACTGACATAGGGTGAATATCATTAAGCATGTATTTGTGATGTATATGCAGGTTTTGTTCAAGATATGCCACGATATGCATGAAAATATGTTTTAATTCACTGTTTGAGATTTAATGGTCTGGCAGAAGTGACTGTAAAAGGACTGTTCTGTCAGATGTGGTACTGTGAGTACATACCTACATAAGCAACATGATGCACCCTTTCAGAAGACACTAACTTGAACTTAATTCACTGCTCTAACAAAACACAGGTCAAAGTTAAAAAAAGGAAGTGTGAGAGGCCTACCAGTATTACAGAAAAATGAAAATTATGAGAAAGGAATGCTTGAGAAATGAGAGGAGGAGATAAGAGTATGAAAGTAATGGGAAGTTAGTATGAAAGAAATTATTCCAATCTAAATTTCAATTGGCCTTATTTTACAAATTTAATATGTTGAATTTAATATCAGTGGTTTGTAATGCATCCTAGTATCAGATATGATTGTGAGGGAATTGACATTAGAGGGATTTTTGTTTTGTGATAACTGTTCGTACAGTAAATGATATTCTGCCATACTTATATCCACAGCATGTTTGTTATATTGTATTTATGATTTGCATTCTAAAAGTATATGACAGTGAATATGTCTGAGAACATCTCGTAATGTTGTTGGTCATGATAGCTATCCTTACTAGCCACATCCTGTGACATGTTTGGTAGTGAGTATATGGATGATATGATTGCCTTATTGTAGTTTTAAACGTGCAGTATGTCTGCTTTTATCGTAGAGTGGAGTAGCGGTATCCTGGATGGTATGTCACACACACTCTTCACGGCTGTTACTGCTACATCACAGAGCAAAGACTGGACTCGACGATCTCAGGAATATGAACTTCTTACCCGTAAGATGGCATCAGCACATCCAATATTAGTGTTGAGGTAAAAGTCTGTAACTGTAAGGAATGTTCAAATAAATGTGATCATCATCACTTATTGATGAAATACATCAACTGTTGTATGTCATGTTGAAGAATTCTAAATTTCTGTTTGATTTGTGGTATATGTACTTAATGGGTAAGGTTTATGGAGATGACTATGTTAAGACATATCAGTTCATAAATGAATGGATGATATATAGAACTTGAGTTTCACCTATACAGTGAATCTACACAGTTTAAACTAGCAGCAACTTAGAGTAAATAATTGTGTTGATGGCTGTTAACTGCAGTTCTAAAGTGCAGAAAGGTTCTAATTAGTATTTTATGATTATTTTTTGTTGTCAGTGTTATTTTTCCTCTCTACCCTACTTGAGCACTGTGTGATTGTTATTTGGTATTCCTAACATCCCTCCCATCTAACAAGAAGCACATATGACAGATTTAAGTTAATTCTGACACAGTTAACACAGTGTTTAATAATGGATTACATGTTTTGGCATCATTCAGATTTCAGGCCATAAAATATCAAATGCATGAAGTGTAAATAACCAAAATGCTTTTTATATTACGCTGTCTTTCTCATATGTGTTCAAGACATAGCATGAAAGATACATAAAAGATCCATCTGATTGGTGTTGATAGTGTGAAGAATATCGAGGTTCATTTTTTACAGTGAGTTTTTAATGTCACTGTTGCTTACTAGTATTACATAATAGAGGTGGCAAATGGA
>Ga0209629_10003726_pt1 | contig 11048 bp, 6 predicted proteins | sample TergutCu122P5_FD_187286 | JGI IMG/M metagenome (GOLD analysis project Ga0209629, IMG submission 187286) | Cubitermes ugandensis P5 segment gut microbial communities from Kakamega Forest, Kenya - Cu122 P5 (SPAdes) (version 2) | ecosystem: Host-associated > Arthropoda: Insects > Digestive system >... | reverse complement strand
CTTCAGAAAGCGCGCGGCACAACTTCACTCTGTGGGCCCTGAGCTGCGCTACATTTTCTGGCCTCCAAAGGAGGCCAGAAAATGTAGCGCAGCTCAGGGCCCACATAGTGAAGTTGTGCCACGCGCTTTCTGAAGACTTGTGTCGAAAAGTTGTGACAAATGCAAGGGTTCGTTTGCAAGAGATTGTGAGGCAAAATGGTGGTCACATTGAACATGTTCTTCATTAGGAACAATTTTCCAGCCTATGAGGATGAATTCTGTACCAGATGTCAAATGCTTTTGTAATAATAAAAATGTGTTATGTGCACAATCAATGGTATGACATTTTGTGCGCCACCCTGTATGTTTATTATAAATGTATATTTACTGTCAGATTTCTAGTCGTTAAGATGTGAAATTCATCTAAAAAAACTAGAAATTGTTTTAATAGTGATATTATAATGCAGAGGAATTATCCTGTTGCATGACAATACTCATACATCGTAACAGTATGGAAAGCCAGTCGTTAGCTCAGTTCCCATCAGGTCACACTATTTAGTGCAAAAGAGATAACTGTTTTGGAATCAGGCTATGTGGCACTGATTTCCAGTATTATATATTTTTTGTTATAGTGTCAACAAAATGACATTTAGAGCATCCAAATTTAAAATATTAAAACGTTATTACATTCTACATAGTGATAAATTATGTCGTTTTAACAACAGTTTTAATGTGATAATCGTTTGTTATTCAGTTTCCTACTTAAGACACACAAATATGTTTCAAGTTCTGTTTGAAAGTTAGCCTATACATTTTGTTCAAATTACTTGTATCTAGGATGGCAAAAGTGTGGCCCATCAAACAGTGATGTAAAAGATGAGAGTGAAAATTGTTACACAAATATTATAGTTAAATTTACACTTTTCCTGAAGGCAATGATTTACAATAAAGACAGAATTTTGTTTGAAGAAAATCCCCCTGTCTTGGAAAGGATTTACCAGAATTACATTTTTACAGCAGTGAAGATTTATATTGTTGCCAGCAGGGTCATGACACTGTGTAGTTTGGTATACAGTTCAGAGGAACATACTGCCTCATCTGCAGGGTAGAATTCTACATATTTACCAACAGATGTACTTAATAAAATACAAATCATAAAACACAATTCATGATAATTATCACCCCTACATGTTTGGGCACCTGAGTCCCGGCTAAAGGGAGCCTACAAACATAAAGGATCACAAGTAGCAGTGTTGGACTTGTGATCCTTTGTGTTTGTAGACTCCCTGAAAATGTGGCTCAGGTGCTAAAACATGTAGAGGTGAAACTTACCATGAAATGTGTTCTGTGATTTGTATATTATTGTGTTATATTAAGTGCATTTGTTGGTCGGTATATAGAGTATACGAAAATGCACAGTATGAGGAACATAAAATTCAGGGTAGAAGTTGGAGTGTGTTGTCTGAAGTGTTAGTACTTGCTTATCTATGAGACTACACTTTGTGAGAACCTGTACAAAAAGATGTACTGATACATACAGGTTGTACCAGCAGGAATCTGCCATACTTCAGGAGAATGTTCCCTAGGTTAATTTATATCAGTATAACTAAACATACCTATATCCATATAGGATCTTGAGCTTATGACCAAACCAAGCCATATACAGGACAGTTCATGCTAGTAAAGTATTTTGAATCCTAAGGAAGATTTTTATTGAACTAGTACTAGTTTTCTAACTTTATTAATGTCTTCATGTCACTCAGATGTTAATTAAATGTTAAGTACAGCTGTTAAAAATTTCAGAAAACTATAACAGGCCAATTCAGTCAGGCCTTCTGTCATGGAACGTCTCTGTCATGTCTCATTTCTGTCCCATCTTGCTGGCAACGAGTGCTGTCTGTTTTTCTTTAAAAATGGATGAAAATTAGTAGAATTGATGTGTAAATGTGAAGAACTATATGACATGTCAAATAAGAAGTGGAGTGACAGTGGCTGGAAAAGTCTTGGGACAAATAGGTGAAGAGTTTAAAAAAATCAGGTTGTGTCTTATGTTTTTATTGTACATTTTGAATTTCCTACCATTCTGTTATTACCAACGTTCTAATACTTAACCAATACCAGAAAATACATTCCATGGCTGTGGCAGGTAACATACATCAATAGAGTAGAATACAAAAGTATCTGTTATATTTTAACCATACTAGAAGATGTGTTTAATTGCAAGCCTTGTATCGTGCTGCTCAGGTCGGCGACTGATCACGACAGAGAGTGTGAACACAGGCCATTCTGATAGAACATTGATGGAATGGAAATGCGACACATAGTGTGAATTGGTCCAAATTCCTTCCCATTTTAATATGTACTTGGTAATTAGTAAATGTACAACAGCTGTCATTCCTCAAAATCTTGTCATCATCTCTGTAACCATTCAACTTCAGATATAGGTATGTTTGGATATGGTGAAGTAATTTAACCTAAGGAACGTTTTCCAAAGTATTGGAGATACCTTCTGGTACACAGAATATACCACAGTGTCTTGAAGTAATCTGTTTTTAACACTGAATTGTGATCTGTAGCAGAGTATGAACATGAACGTTCTTTACTTTGAATGTCTCTCAGCATAGTATATATTAAATTAAATCCTGAATCTAGTGTGGCCTATTTTTTGCCATTCTTCAGTTGCATTTTGTATTTGCAGTGGAGTAATTTAATTACATAAGATTGTAGATTTTCAGAGTGGTTTGTGTTCACATTATAGTCTTCTGGTCTGTGATGTAATGCAAGCCTACCAGCATATATTTCATCACTGAAGATGGAGACAGCAGGTTACTGTGAAACATTGGTGTCTACTGATAAAGGCACATTATGTCACAGTGCAGAAGTCCATAATCTGAAGAAACTTATTATGTTTGGATTGGAAGGTTAGGAGAAGTTATATCTTTTAAGCATGTCTCTCTAATCACAGAAGTATAATGGATACTATGTACCCTTGTCTCATTAATGAGATAATGTGTTGTAAATTTAGTAATATTAAGATATTTTGTTGTCATTTGTAACAACATTTAGTTTTTAAAACCAGACAGAAGTCTTACTGTAACAGATTTAATTTTATTTATTTATTTATTTATTTAATTTATTATGTTAGGTGAAATATGTCACAGTGATATGTATAATTATTGATATAAAATGTTAATATTGTGTCTAATATTTATTTTATAATCCCTTGCTGGACAACTGATTGCCAAAATTTGTAGTGTTATTTTACTGCATAATATGAGGAATGTTCAATATATAATGTTGACTGGGTCATAAAAATGAAATATGTCATCACAGCAGTAAATGTAGCTCATTTATGTCACTGAAATATCATAATTTTTTAGAACAATACCCAAACACACTCGTGCATTTGTCCTGTCTTCGCATGAGCTTAAAAATTCCATTGGTCTCTAAACTGTGCTCTTGCATGTGCAACCATTCATGAATAGCAATTTCCACTTCCCCTATTGTGGAGTCATCACCCTTCCAAGCATTCCTGTAGCGGCCCAAACAACCAGTCACGAGGTGTGACCCTTCAACATGACATTGCAACCTTGCACGGCAGTTTCACTGGCAACTTTTTGGCTATCCACCCTATTATTTGGGTCACCAAAGCAACACTTGGGAGGTCGCTGATTCCACAATAATAAGGAAGTGGAAATGGATGGTTGTAGATGGTGGCAAATGAAACAGCCCAGAATCTACCATGATAGGATATTTAAATGTAGTTTGCATCAGTGTGCTTAGGGATATGTTGAAAATAATTATACATCAGTGGAATAAATGAATGCATTTAACACTGTAATGACTTCATGTACTTTTTGTTACTTAGGGAATCTTACTGAACATCCTTCATATCTCCAACCAGTAAATGGTAGGTGGTGGTATTCATCATCCAGCCTTGCTCAATGTGTGATTACACATACCACCTACACATATATGTACTACACACAAAGGCCAGAGGGAAATTTTGCCTGCTACCAGAATGACCCTTGGTGCAGTGGAACCGCCATTAACTTTGAGGTTCTCACAGAGGTGTCACTGAAGGTACAAGTCTTCTGGGATGTGACGCTGTGCTGTTGGGTAAGTAGTTCTGATGTTTTGAGCAAGGGTAATGCTTTTACCTTCAGGATCAAGACCCTTCAAAACATGGGAACTACTTGTCCAGACACAACATCCATTGGCTTTTCAAATAGAAATCCTGAAACAACTGCCAGACTCAGTTTCCTCAAACAGAATTTTTGTGACTGATTTTTATCCTTGCTAGAATAGGATGGTATAACCATGTGAGAGTACTGATGTGCATTAGTGTACAGTGGTAGTGCTAGCACAGCAGGCATCAGTTCATATCTTCTGGCTTTATTGCAAGCAATATAAATGTGCTTCTTTATTGGGCCAGGAAAAGCTGTCATTACCAAGCAACTATCAGCAGGTCCTTGTATATTAATAGAGTTATGTTGCCCTGATGGGTACCTCACAGTGACAATGAAGCACAAGCCCCTCTGATTTCCTCATCATACCCCCAAGTTGCCCTGTTGGATACTCCGTGATGGTGAAGCCCAGGCCACTTCATTGTCTTACCTTATTCACCTTATTACTATCCAGTTATGACCCTTTTTAGGTGCACACAACCCTTTCTTTAAAATAAATTATTGAATTTATTATCATTTAACTTTTTCACTTGTTTTACTATCTATACTCCAAGTGTCACCTGAATTGCATCCCAGATCCTTTAGTCACCCTGATGTATACTGAATGGTTTATTTTTATTACTTTATTTCCACACCTTAACGTTCTCTCCCAACCTCCCATCCAGCCAGTACACTGAGGCCCATTCAATACCACCCCCCACTGGTTTGTCACCCTCTCTGGCCATCCACTACCCTCATCACCCATACCTAATAATACACCCTATTTTCCTGTACAGCTATTCTTGGGCTGCTTGACCCTGAAAGTGAAGACACTATGATGCTTTAAAACATCAGGAATAAGACACTCAGCAACACAGCATCCCATCTTAGAAAGCTTGACTCCTCAAAGAGAGGCTGACTGTAAAGGTATGTATTCCAACAAATTTGTGTATCAAAACTGTAAAGCACCCAGCACCCATGTCTCTGCAGTAGATTAGTTCAACCTCACTGTTCTTTAGTTCCATAGCTAGAGGCCATGCAACTACAGCTTGCTCCTGAATGTAGTGTACATGAAATCATGTGTAGATAATTTATCCAACATACCATGTATGCAAAACTGTGCTGAAGGACTAATACCGTCTGTAAAATATCTTTAGTCTCATATTAGTAGTAGTTGTTGACTTTTCAAAATCAGCATATAATGATATGAAGCTGAAGAAATTAAAAGTGTGTTAACAGTGCGGTCTACAGATTTTCTGTCCTCAATTTTGTTGCCACTATCACAGTCATGATAACAAAATACAGGACTAATATCTGTAATTTCATACAACAGTAGTAGTCTCATGCACTCAGTGTTCCAAGACTGCCCTTTACATCCCTGATATCTTTATTTGTGCATGCAATTTATATTTGCATGTACCTTACTACAGGCGCACTGATCAGGAGCTCTGCTGCAATGTACTATTACAGTAATGACATAAACATGCTACAGAAACAGCTACTTTAATTCAGTGAGTGAAAATATATATACAGCCATTTACAAAATATGATTTTATACTTTTACAACTTCAGGAAGATAACATATGTCAAATAGATGTGTCCCAGCAGGCGTATACAGACTTTTAAAAATATGTAATCCAAGAACCAGAATAGTCATTTTTAATTACACTCATTTTCTGTGCACCCTGAACTAAAATTATTTCTTTCAATTTAGTTGAGGGAAGAAGATGCAAGTCATGCATCTATCCATTATCTTGCTGTATGAGATGATACTGCCCACCCATTATACTAATGCTAGTGTAGCTCAAGCCAGGTACCTGAGTTAGGTAGTGGCATGCTCAGCTGGCTGGGATACACACCCGGTATTCCTGTAGGACTAATGACATATGAAAAACCACACTCAGAAAAGCTGTTCCTTCAGATTAAAATATGACACCTCCCAAACAAGTAGAAAGTAAGGTGTTTATTGCACTGTTAGGATGTACTGCCTAAAGACAAAATATTAATCCCTAGGCAAACCAAGAGTATCAGGATGATGTGATATTGAGCAATAAGTGTGCAAGTGAACACATCCACACTGTCCAGGAAATACCAGATACTTTACCAACTGCAGTGCAGGAGGGACTTGGGAGTTTATTGAAAACAATTAAGAAAAACCGGTGAGATATAACATCACAATTCAGTATATATTATACTATCTTTATCAACATGAGAATCCAGGCACCCACAAGTGTTAACCACATATTTTAACACACTGCATAGCCTGTAACCCCAAATATATGAAATGAAAGAGAAAGGACACCAAATGTAACCCTATTATTTTAAGCTCTTGTCCCTGCCTTTTAAAATCCATATTACAGATTGACAGCACAAGCTCTGTCAGCCCAGTTCACCTAAACCTACCCATGGTAACATAAAACGTCTCTTATTTTTAAAATCATTTAATTGAGAAACTAAATTGTTTTGGATTACAGACTGTAGCCCCTTGCTATTCTAATAAAGCAGCTGCTACTGCTTTATATAAATATATATATAATAAGACAATATAAAATCAAAACAAAGGAATTTCATCTTTCAAAGTATTAATCTTGCCCTCGTATTATAGCAGTGCACTTATTAATGTATGAAGTGTCACAGTTTGTTGAATCTGGCCTCCCTGTTGGGGTTGTCAGCAACCCTCATTCAATCACACTTCATGACCACATCTGTCACACTATTCAAGAAGTATGGAAACTAGTGGAATGTAGCTACAATAGGCAGGTGACTCTATGGCTTGACTTTTCCATAAATTTCATCATAGAAAGGATGTTGGCAACCATATCTGAGATTTTTTAAAGTCTCCCAACATGTACCTGCAAATCATACCTTCTACCAATGTTTTAACACATTAACTAGCAAAATGATGCCTTCCATTGTACCTTGTCTAATACAACGAATGCTCTTTTTGTGGCGGTATACAGGACAGGCAAAATCATGTAAGTAATGAGTACTGCAACATATCTTTTTAAAAAATGAATACATCTATACTGCTGCCAAGGTGAAATTCTAGGTTTTTTTAAATTATGGATGTTAGCCACCTACTCAATCCTCTTACCAACAAAGAACAGTGGTTCTACGACCATCAGTGGCAACTTTGTGATCTGTCAGAGAGAGAACTTTTACAGTACCTGTGCAGCAAAGTACTATTTTCTTCTAAGGTACAATCATATGCATAATAAAAATCCTCACCACAAAAAAACCTTGACATGTTGTCTAAATACAGACATAGAGGGATGACCTGACAAAAAATGCATAGTTTTAACCTTCCAAATTAACCCTTTTCTCTTCCTAGTGAGGTAAAATTAGAAGGTCTATGTGCTGTCTAATTTGGGAAAATGTATGAACATTTCATTTGAAGTTTGAATATTGTATATGGAAAGAACTGGCTCATAGCACCATGCATTAATTGGCTTCATTATCCCCTTAATTGTAAGATTTGTCATTAGTCTTAACTTTTTGCACCTTCTTAGTGACAATCCCACTGCGTCGGATCCACCTAGGTTTACTACAGTTAAATCATTTGCATGAGCCGGTGGCTAATAGTGTTATCCACATAATAACAGGGAAGAATATATTCCCATAATATGTATAAAATCCATAGCATTCTTTTTTTACCCATACCCATCATTATAATTTTTATATTACAAACTTTACAACAATGGCAGCACATGTTTTAACATCTATCATTAAAACATCCCTAAATGTGGTCTTAGTGTAAACCATTAAATGAATGACATGTCCAAATCATGAAGATACAGTTGTTTTCTTCATGGGTAAATTATTGCAGCAAAAGTAAACAGCATAATGCTGTTATTCCTGACATCCAAACTTGCTAAACACTTAATTCAAAAGTACTCTGAAAGTGCTTGTAAAAAAGCATCAGATTAATAGTAGATACACAGATACATTCAAGTACGGTTGGCAACTATTTTCAATTATAATGCAAAAAGTTATGTAGTAACCAGATTTAAGATATTATATAGCTCATTTCCAAATTTATACTGTGTCTTGCTTACCCACATCACCTGAAAAAACACTGTACATACATAGCTTGTTTATATGCAACAATGCTGCTAAGTTGGAATGTCGCCACAGCAAATTTTTTTCATAAAAGCAAATATGCCAAATTTTTGCTTGAGACCTGTTGATACACTCCATTGTTCTTCTTTGTTGTGACCTTCAAAGTTGTCCATAGAGTCCATTACTGCCTGTTGCCTCTCTGATCCCGGGCTTGACGGCGTTTCTTGGCCATGTATAGAATCCAGACAAAGCCTATCAAATTGGCCACAAACACTCGCAACTGCAATTTGCATGTAAATACAATTTATTAAGCAACACTTAATGTCATGCCTTGTAGGGTTTGAATGGTAATACTGTTTTTGTCGCCATATTTTAGGGTGAAACCCAGGTCTTCAGGTTTCTTTTTATAAGTTCTAGATAAGTCGCATAAGATTTCTGGAAAGACAAAATTATTCGTGTGTCCCCACAACAAGCTAACAAAAACAGCTTTTTCCTTTACATCACACACAATTTAAAATTATATATCAAAGTAGTACATGATCTCCCTACTCAACATTTGAAGCAAGCATCAACCCTTCTCCAGTTTTTGTTAAATAAAATGACACATCAACCCTATCCCTTTGTTGATGAAAAAAATGACACATTAACCAGTACAGGATATACACACTAAAATGGTTAACATGTTTGACATGTACCTTCAGGTAAAATGGAAATATGGATTATGGTTGCAATTATTCCTCTACAGTATGAACACAGACCTTCAAATTCTTTCTTGTCTTTAAGTTTCCATGGCCTGCATCTAATGATGTGGTTGAATGCACAAAACAAGCTACACAGTGACCCTGATAACATCATGCCACAAGTAATAAATAAATAAGTCGAACCCAACTAGAATATTTATTTATTGTATAATGTAGCTTTGTTAAGCGACTGCATGTTTCGGCCTTAACTCAATTAGGCCATCATCAGGTCGTGAATTCTTTATCGAGGAAACTTTACAATACATAATATCATATAAGACTAAGTCACCATTTTACAACAGGATCTCATTTTGTCAATAAAACCTTACTGTGTATAACATCATCTCTTTAGAATATGAATGTTAAATAAATAAAATCTTATTCAGTGTATTCTAGGCTAACATAAAATCTTCTTAAAACATATTTATTTTCGATCACTTTTGTAATGACGAAAATATGGTCTATACGGAATTGTAGAATAAGGTGCTGGATGATTGTGTGGAGTTATTTTTGCTCTTCAGTGGAGTAGCACAAAAAGTTAAGATTGGTATAATATTACACTGCTAGTAGTATTCCCCAGTTGAGGATGAGGTATTACGTTTTTTGTCCTCGGTACTTTAGGTAAAAAACATGGAAAAACGCATCTGTAAATTACAACGATTCTGACTACTCCACGTAATATGTAAAGAACCGTGGACACAAAACGTAATACCACAATAGAATACTCCGACAATTAACATAAACTACATTACCAATCATCCCTTCGTATGTAAGTACCAGTCTTTATTTACTTTCAATATTCATCTGCACATTCCCAGTTCACTACAGCACTTCATTTTTCCACAGACAGCAACAAACAATACGAACTGTCTCCAAACTCCTACTTCAAATGTAGCACATGAACATATATGGAAAAACACATCTGTAAATTACAACAATTCTGACTACTCCACGTCATAATACATAAAGAACTGAGGACAAAAAACATAATACCTCATCCTCAACTGGGGAATACTATAAGCAGTGTAATATTACACCAATCTTCACATTTTATGCCACTCAACTGAAGAGCAAAAACAACTCCACGCAGAAACATCCAGCACCTTATTCTACAATGCCATATGGACGATATTTTCTTCATTACAGAAGTGATGGAAAATAAATATGTTTTAAGAAGATTTTATATTAGCCTAGAATACACTGAATAAGATTTTATTTATTTAACATTCATATTCTAAAGAGATGAAGTTATACACAGTAAGGTTTTATTGACAAAGTGAGATCCTGTTGTAAAATGGTGACTTAGTCTTATATGATATTATGTATTGTAAAGTTTCCTCGATAAAGAATTCACGACCTGATGATGGCCTAATTGAGTTAAGGCCGAAACATGCAGTTGCTTAACAAAGCTACATTATACAATAAATAAATATTCTAGTTGTGTTCGACTTATTTACTTATTACTTGTAACTGGAAACACAACAGGGATGGCCCACTTAAAAAAAAATCATGCCACAAGTTGAAATTCAAGTCTTCTGGGTTGTTGTGCCATGTCAACATAGGATAACATCCCACAGGACATGAAACCCTTCATCAGCACCAGTCCAAGAACCTCAAATCCTGTGAGTTTACAGGTTACCAACATTTACTCACTAAGACCCTCCCTATCACATGAGCTGCAACACACTGACATGAACCATGCACTGATTTTGTCCTACTACTGCTCATGTTTCTGCTGAAAGCCATGAAATTACCCAGCTTTCCTCAGTTCTTGATGTACCAATCCACAGCAATCTCCTTTAAATTAAAGACTTTGAAATCAGCAGTTAATATATTTGCTGTAATGCACAATGTTCCTGTTTCTTTCTAATTGGTTCTGTTGCTATAATTAGTATAAAATGGAAAGGAACTGCATACTTCATGGAGAGTTACTGAGATTATTAAATACTGCTTACCACTGGATGAACATACGTAAAGTTAATGAACTGCAGGAGAGAGAACCATTTCCAGTTAGCTACAACTACAGGCCTGAACAGCTGAAATAGGTGTTTTACTGCATCCTGGTGAGATTTACCCTGGGAAAAAAAAAATGATGGCACTTAAT
>Ga0209629_10003725_pt1 | contig 11049 bp, 11 predicted proteins | sample TergutCu122P5_FD_187286 | JGI IMG/M metagenome (GOLD analysis project Ga0209629, IMG submission 187286) | Cubitermes ugandensis P5 segment gut microbial communities from Kakamega Forest, Kenya - Cu122 P5 (SPAdes) (version 2) | ecosystem: Host-associated > Arthropoda: Insects > Digestive system... | reverse complement strand
TTGCAGTAAGCACGGAATACAATGTTCTGGCAATGGCTTCGTTATTATCCATCTGACCACGGAACATAGCATAAGCAATTTTACCATCATTATCTAAATCAAATTTGGAATTTTTACCATTTAAATTTGCTGAGTTCAATAGGTAATTAGCAATCATCTGACCTTCTAAGTAACCAGCTTGTACATAGTTAGTACCAACGAAAGCTGTACTGGAAGCATTAGCTGCGCCTGCTGTAGCAAATACATCTGCTGAGGAAGGCTCACGATTAAAAAACACTACTGGTACATTCTTAGCAGCAGCTGAAGAGACGATACCGTTAGCAGTATCGGCGGAAGCGTTGTCAACGATATTGACAATCAAAAGATTCGTACCCTTGGACAAAGCAGTGTTGATATCGTTGGTCTGAGTAGCTTGGTCACCTTTACCGTCATAATTTGTATAGCTGATGCCAAGTGCATCCAGACGTTTATTCATCGCATCACGTACAGTGGATATGTATGCATCTGCATAATTGTAATAGAATACATCAGCGTGGAATTTTCCGGAACTGCTGTTATTACTAGATGTGGAACATCCGGTAAATAATACTGCTATCATAGCAAGCGATAAAATCATTGTAAGGAATTTTTTTCTGTTAAATTTCATAATACCTCCACATATGTATAAAACATTTAATATCTAAAGTTTGTACATATTTAATATTTTAGTATCTTTTATTATAATCTCGTTCATTTAAATAGTCAAGGAGAGAAATAAAATATTGCAAACGTATCCATTAATAAAGAATACAATCAAAATGGTACTAATAAAAATCCTTGCTTATTCAATAATTTTCAGCTATACTGATAAAGGATTTTTTTATTCTAAATTTTAGGAGGATTTTTTATGAAGGTATGCTTATTGATGGGAAGCCCTGACCCAAATCGCCGTACAGGTGAGCTTTGTAAGCCATTTATTGATGAATTAAGGCATAATAATGTGGAAGTTGACTATATTACGCTGCATGATAAAACAATTGCTCCGTGCCTTGGATGTTATCATTGTCAAAATATTTCAGGTGAATATGGCTGTATTCAAAAAGATGATATGCAGACCATTGTCGAAAGCATTTTAAAAGCTGATATTTTAGTATTTGCTACACCTATCTACACATGGCAAGTTACTCCTCCAATGAAAGCAGTTATGGATAGGATGTTTGGATTAAATAAATTTTATGGTTCTGCGCCTCGAGAAGTTTTAAACAAAGGTCAAATATATGCGCTTATTTCAACCTGTGGATATGATATCGATTATGGTGCTGGACTCCTGGATGATATCCTTGTCCGATGGTGTAGCCACTCAGGGCTTCCTTATTATGGCATGTATGCTGTACAAGATGAAGATAACTTATCATCTTTTAGAACAAAATCTGCAATAGATGGAGCACGAGAATTTGCACAAGAACTAATTGAATATAAATATGAAAAAATTAAATATATAAAAATCGAAACAACCCGTCTGATTCTAAGATCTCTCAAAGAATCCGATGCAGAAGCGGTAAGTAATAACATCAAACAACCTATAGCCCAGCATTTAATATATGATATGGTGTTAGAAACTGAAGAAGCTGCATTGAATTGGATAAATTGGATTAATAACGAAAAATTCAACATTGCTATCCCAAATGTTGTACTTGCTATAGAATTAAAATCGAGCCATGAGTGCATCGGTCTTATCGGTGTCGCTCCAAAGCAAGAGATAGATAACGATATTGAAATCTTTTTTCAGATTGCAGATGAGTATCAAAATAATGGTTATGCTACAGAAGCTACTAAAGCCATGATCTGGTGGGCATTTGAGAAGGCTGATCAGGATGTGCTGTCAGCTATCGTTAAACCAGAAAATAAAGCCTCTCGAAGAGTAATTGAAAAATTAGGATTTATCTATGTTGAAACTATGAATTTGCCATATGATGGAACAGACTGTGCATTTGATTATTTTCGCTTGAATCATACGAGGAGGTAAATAATGAATCTTTATAAAAACTCACTAAGTACTGGAAAAGAAGGATTTTATGATATAACACATAAAGTTAAGGAATGTTTAACTAAAAGCAGCGTAAAAGACGGAATTTGCGTAATATTCTGTCCACATACAACTGCCGGAATAACCATAAACGAAAATACTGATGCAAATGTCCCTTCTGATATTTTGCTTGGACTAAAAAATGCTTTTAAAGAAGATCCAAATTTTAAACATTTTGAAGGAAATTCATTAGCTCATTTAAAATCTAGCGTCATAGGCTGCGAAAAAACTTTGATAGTAGAAAATTCAGAATTAGTCCTTGGAACGTGGCAGGGAATTTTCTTTTGTGAATTTGACGGTCCAAGAAAAAGAAATTTTTATGTAAAGATTTTATAAAAACGGGGCTGTTGCATAATGAATAAACATGCTGACGCATGTTTATTCATTATGCACAATTAAGCTGTAATTCCAACTTATTTTCTAACCACATAGATATTTAGCTGATCTAAAGTTATATTTTATAAAGTTCAAAATGGCTATTTATACGCCTCAGCGTATAAATAGCCATTTTGCAACAGCCTCATTAAATTACTATCTATTATATATTCTTTTAAGGTTTTTAACAGCTTCAATTCTAGCTTCTGCCATTTGATCAGCGATTAAATAAGTTGGTGTTTTAGTTTCTTTAGAAATTCTAATGATTTCCCTAGTTCTATCGTAAATGAAATTAATTTTTTTTATGGCAGCATCTTCATCATAGCCTAAGAGCTCTTGATAGACATTTATTACTCCACCAGAATTTGCTACATAATCAGGAGCATAAATGATACCTCTATCAAACAAAATTTGTCCATGAACTGGAGCGTCCTTAAGAACATTATTAGCAGCTCCTGCGATTATTTTACACTTCAGTCTATTTACTGTATCATCGTTGACAGTTGCACCTAAAGCACAGGGGCAGTAGATATCGCATTCTAAATCATAAATCTCATCAAGACCCACTGGGATAGCACCTAATTCTTCAACCGCCTTTTGTACTTTTGCTTTATCTCTGGTAGTTACATATAGCTTTGCTCCTTCTTTATGGAGCTTTCTAGCGAGATCGAATCCAACACTTCCAAGACCTTGAATAGCAACTGTTTTTCCATTTAAACTCTCTTCACCATAAACCTCTTTGACACAAGCTTTTATGGAATTTATAACTCCAAGTGCTGTAAATGGTGAAGGAGTACCTGATTTTGATTCAAGTCCTGCCACGAAGTCTGTTTCCATAGCGATAAAGTCCATATCTGAAGTAGTGGTATTTACGTCTTCAGCTGCTATGTATCTGCCATTTAAACTCTCAACATATCTCCCAAAAGTCCTCCAGAAAGCCTCACGTTTAACTGAATCTTCTTTTAAAGCTTTTGCGTCACCTATTATAACTGATTTTCCACCACCTATATTAAGCCCAGCACAAGCATTTTTATATGTCATTCCTTTTGCCAATCTTAAAACATCCTCTACAGCATCATCTTCATCAGCATAGTCTAAAAATCTAGTGCCTCCTAATGCTGGCCCCAAAGAAGTGCTGTGTACGCAGATGATAGCTTTTAATCCAGTGCTTTTATCATAGAAATATGATAGCTGCTCATATCCATATTTAGACATATAATCAAATTTTTTCATTAATTAACTCCTTAAACGAATTATTTTTTTGTTAAAACTTACAAGTAAAAACATAAAAAAATATTTTTTTCACATATAATATTTTAATAATCACCATTATAATCTTCAATTACAAAGTTTTTCAAGGGTTAATAAAAAAAATATTTGACTTATTTTGGAGTGGCAACTGGAATTCCTAAACCTCTTATTAACCTTGTCCAATAGTTAACTTGCGCAATAGTAGTAGAAATGATGATGAGTTCCCTTTCATTAAAGCTAGATTGAAGTTCCTTAAGTATGCTATCATCTATATTTGGTGGTGTCTCTGTAAGATCTCTTGCATAAGTAAGAGCAACAATTTCAGTTTGAGAAAAAGTTTCAATTGATGATACGCTATCATTTTGCATCCCATCGAGTTCTTGTTTAGTTATATTATTCTTCTCATGGTTATTCATATTCATATCCATGCAAAAATGACACCCATTTTGCATAGAAATTTGAATTCTTATTAACTGCAAAAGCCTTCCATTAGCTTTTCCTTCTCCTTGAGAAGCAAGTGATTCCAAAATACCAGAACTAAAAGCAGCACGTTTATACCATGCTAAGACTAGCGGTAATTGCATTTTCTTTTTAGTTTTACTTTCTGCTACGTTTGCACCTAAACGTACCCAAAAAGGTACGTGCTTTCGTGGCTCGACTAATAATTTTTCAGGCATATATTTTACCCCTTTTCACTTTATCTCGCATATAATATAACATACGGTAGAATAAGTGGCTAGTGATTAGTGGCTAGTGGCCAGAAAAAAATCTACTTTAAAAACATTGATTTCATTCAATTTTATGGTTATTATAAAAAGAAATGTGTCAAATAAAAAGGATCATTTTTTTACACCCTAGTATTTATAGGAGGTCCATCATGAAAAGGCTAATATTTATATTTGTTTTTTTGTTATTTGTTATTTTTTCAATGATTGCTTATGCACAAACCGAAATACCCAAATCAGACACAAAAGTTGATAATGTATTACAAGATGGTAATGAGAAATATTCAAACATGTATTATTTATATCAACACTGGGAAGAAACTGGGTATCCCGATTATGTTGGAGGTGTTTGTAGCACAGATGGTGGTATGGATAAGCTTACAGTTTTGCTTGTGGATGATGATGATAACATAAAAGAACAAATATTATCTTCTCTTGTTGATAGCTCAGGCGTATCTTTCGTCAAAGCATTATATTCATACAATGCGATGAAAGCAGTTCAAGATGAAATCATTACGAAGTATTTAGGAAAAGATGACAAGTTTTACGGCATCGGCATAGGCTATACTTCAATAGGTGGTGAGGTCAAAGGTTTTGGTGAAAGTGGAAAGGAACTCAGAGTTGTTGTAGATGTCGATGAATCTGTGAAAGCTGAATACACAAATAAATTTCACTCCCTTTATGGCGATATGGTCGTAGTAGAATAGTGCTAATAAGAAACACTAAATTTCACCATTTAAAAAAATGGTGATTTTAATTTTAAAGTACATAGAAATTTTAAGTCTTTTTATTTATTCTTTCGTAATATAGTTATAAAGCTTTATAAATCTATTTAGGAGGAGAATTATTTGGATGAGGATACTTTAGCCAAAGGTATTTATAATAAAGACGAAAAAACATTTGAAATGCTGATGAATACTTACAATAAACTTTTATGGGTCATTGTAGGAGCTGTTTTATCAAAGGTAGGTACGGAAGAAGATATTGAAGAATGCATAAGCGATGTCTATTTAAAACTGTGGGAAAATCCTAAAGCTTTTGATCCACAAAAAGGATCTATTAAAACGTTCTTATCAATACTTGCTAAAAATAAAGCTTTAGATAGATACAGGAACCTTTCAAAGACAAAAATCATAGAATTAAATGAGATCATTAATTCTAATGACGATGATTTATTAGATCATATTGTGAATAAAGAGATGTCAGAGAAGCTTTATGAAATCATTCAAGGCTTAAAGGAACCAGACAGGGAAATATTGATAAGGCGATACTTTTTAGATGAAAAGCCTTCAATTATTTCAGATAAAATATCCATTCCCTTAAAAGAAGTTAAAAATAGATTGTATCAAAATAAGCTTAAATTAAAAAAACTGCTCTCTTTAAATGAATTAAATGGGGAGGTTTAATCATGGATAAAAGAGAAATCATATCATTACTGGATGATAATCAAATAGATGAGCTTTTAAAATTTGTCCCTGAATATAGCGATGAAAATTCAGATAACATAAAAAATAAATTCTATAAAAAGATTAAAAATAAAGCTAGATATAGAATTAAAAGACCTAGCATTATTGCTGCAAGCATTGCTTTAGTGATAGTTTTATCTTCAGGGCTTGTTTATGCAGGAGTAAAAAGTGGAGTCATCGATTTAAATGCAATCTATACCAGAATATTTGGGGATAATGCAGATTATATGAGTCAATATGCTAAAATAATCGAAGGTGGAAGTGAATACGATGGTATAAAATTAGACCTTCTTTCAGCAGTTAGAGAACAGGATAAATTAGTAGTCTATTTCACATTGACAGATTTAACCGGAGACAGATTGAAAAATTCATCGGAGTTTTTTAATAAAATGGATGTATTTCGAAGTTTGAGAATTGATTCAAAACCAGGATATAGCCGATTACTAAACTACGATGAGAAAACAAAAACGGCTACTTTTGAAATTACTTCTTCTACAATGTATGGAGTTGGCACCAATGATACTGCTACAATAAATCTAAAATATTTTTTAAGTGGTTTTAATTATAAAAGCAATTTAATAGAAAATCAGCTAGATATTTATTCATTGATATCTAATAACGAGGCAGAATCTATTCCAATAACTGATTATCTTGCTTCAGGCTATGGATTTGACAACTTAACTAAAAGTAAATACGCTGATAACCCACATAGAATAAATATATTAATGGAAAATAATTTAATAATTCCTTTTTCAAACATCGATTGGAGTAAAATTTCAAACATAGGATTTATAGATGGCGAACTGCACATTAAAACGGTTTTAGATGATGACTCTTTCAACAACATAAATTCTCTATCATTTATTGATAAAAATGGTAATAAGATTTATACCAATCAATCAGATGTAAAATATTTGCCTCATCCTTCGTATTACTTAAATAAATATCATGAATTTATTTTTGAAGATATAAATGATATATCTCAAATAAAAGATTTAAAGCTATGCTTAGATGTTTCAGAATATGGAGAATATATCGAAGGAAATTGGGAAGCTAAATTTACAGTACCATCCGAAACAAAGAAGATAGAAACACCAGTGAAAGATAACCTAATGCTTTGTGACAAGGAAGTTTTTGTAGATAAAATAGTTTTATCACCACTAAGAATCAGTATTTATTGCAAATATTATGAGTCAAAAAATCATACTCTAGTAATTAAAAATCAAGATGTTATAAAAGTAATGTATAAAAATGGTACCATTGTAGATTTTCCTTATACTAGTCTGATTGGTGGCGTACCGAGCGGTGATTTAGATATATTCAGCTACGATCTTTCAGGAGATATTATCAGAATAGAAGATGTAAAATCGATTATTATAAATGGTAAAGAAATATTAGTTAATTAAGTCTATCTAAGTACCTATATATTTAAAGCTCCACTGTCTTGATCTCATCAAGTATGTGGGGCTTTCTAATTTAAACCCTATTTAATATTAACAATTTTTTACAGTTTCATATATCTCAACATGACTTATCTTCTACATAGATAAATACTACAACTGAGAAGACATTATTTGTATGAGTAATTTTCATATACCCATTATATTTCTCTATAGATTGTCTGATATTTTTTAGTCCGTAACCATGCTCTGTTCCGCTCTTTAGTGAGACTAACTGCTTATCCTCTCCGGTTTTTTCATCATATTCAATCTCACCGTTAAATGAGTTTTCTATCTTAATGAAAAGACCGCTCTTGTCGAACTTGACAATCAGCTTTAATGTTTTTTCATCTATCTTTTCCACAGCTTCAAGTGCGTTATCCAGAAGATTACCCATTATGGTTATAACATCGAACACCTCAACATTTAGAACAGGCGGTATGAACATCCTTATGTCAAGTTTTATATTATCCTTTTTAGCTTTTCTTAGTTTGTAATTGATAATGCTGTCAAAAGCTAAATTACCTGTATCGCTGTAAATTTCGCTTTTATCTATGTCCTCAATCAATTCATTCAGATAATCCGTAGCTGCTTTATTGCCCACAGTAAAATCCTTTAAAGCAGCAAAATGGCTCTTTATATCGTGCCTAAAAGATTTCATCCTCTCCACCGAATCCTGCATCATTTGACATTGGGAAAAATAATATTCCCTCTCTTGGGAATTTACTTCTGACTTTAACTTGTCCTCATATACTTTAGAGAGCGTATTATACAGATAAAAGGATATAAAACTGGTTACAAGCAGGATAGTTGCAATCAAAAAATTAGCAATTTGATCTAAGTTTAATACTTTAAAAATATCTGCAAAATTTAATGCAGCTGTTATTATTAACACAGGAACCCAAAACATAGGCAAATCAGTTGTGCTTTTTTTAATATCTTTAAAGCTCATCCGAAACAGTGATACCACTAAAAATATTGGGATTTTGCTTATAAATGGAAGAACTTCAGTGCCAACTAAATCGTCTACGTAAGAAAGAGGGAGGAGATTTAGAAGCTGATTAACTGTCACGAACAAAAAATTTATAGAGCTTATTGTGGCTAACCTCTTTATCATGGACGACTCGTAGTTTAGTGATATTATGAATAGCACCACCATATTGATCAGTATATTCAGCATATATAGAATACCTATCCTAAAAATAGAATCTATCCAAAAAACCTGAACACTCGTCAAAATAAAAGCAAACAGATATGAAAGTATTGTGATGAGAAGCGGTGTACTCCTTTTCTCAAAGAATATACCCATAGCTCTTATGACAATGATCCCAAAGAAAATATTGCTTATAATTTCAGCATAAAGGTTTATAATATCGTCCTCCTTTCCGTTATGGCACAATAGGCTTCTCTAACTTCTTTTCTTTTAGGCTGACTGATAGGCAGAGTCTCACCGCTCTTCAAAGTCAATTCATTATATTTTAGCGATGTAATATAATCATAGTTGACTACATACGCAGAATGAATAAAAAGGAAATCGAATCTTTGGAGCTGCTCTTGATATACATCTTTCAACGCTCCATAGAATTCCTCTTTTCTGCCATCGACTAAATGAAGAATCAACTTTCTGTCACAGCTCTCCAGATAGAGTATATCCTTAACCTGCACCTTGAAAATATCACGTCCAATTTTGTATGATAACCCTCCTGACCAAAGTCCGGTTATTTTTAAATATGTCCTTACCACTTGCTCAATTTTTTCATAATCCAGCGGTTTAATTAGAAAGTTCAAGGGACGTATATCGAATAATTGCATGGAGTACTTCATCTCCCAAGATATATATACTATAGAAACCAAGTCATTGTTATGAGCATCACGAATAATTCTACCGACTTCTATGCCGCTCATTTCGTCTTTTATAAATTCAATATCCAGAAAGATCAGGTCATAATGCACCCCGGTTTCCATTTTCTTGCATAATTCTTCCCCGTTAAAGTAGATATCTATCTCATGCTTAACATTTAATCGTTCAAATATATCTATTAAAGCACTTTCCAAATCGGCACTTATTCTTTTTTCGTCATCGCATATAGCCACAAATATCATGAAACAATCCCTTTCACTAATTTCAGTCAAATTTTCTACATGGAATGTCACCTTCCTGTATTATATATATTTTTAAAATGGATCGTCAACACTTATCTGGACTATAGTTTTAAATTACTACAAAAATCCTTTAAATTACTGCAACTTCTCGCAAGGTTCAAATTTTCTGATAAAATGACAGTATCGAAAACAATGTGTAACATCGGACATCGTTGCTATATAATAAAATTATACAAGGGGGTACAGTCGTGACAACCAAAAAACAAAACATCTTATTCGTTGTGTGCGCTTATGCATTTTTTTGGGTATGGTTCCTTGTTGCAGGTATATTAGGAGTCCCTCCCATAATCGTTATCCTTGCATCAACTTTAGGGACTTTCGCCCCTACATTTGCATTGCTTGTCTTATTCAAAAAACTATATCCAGGATGGACTATCAAGCAGTTCTATAAAAACGCTTTTAGAGAACGCCTGAATTTTAAGTTGCTGCTAGTCTTTACGATTGTTTGGTTATTAATTATTGTTGGCATGGTAAGCATTGGAGCTTTTATAAAAGGAGTTTCTTTTTTGAGCTTATTCAGTTTTTCTTTTTCGGGCTTTGCCATTTCACTTTTTTCAGGCGATATAGGTGAAGAATCTGGTTGGCGCGGTCACTTGCAGCCATCAGTTGAGAAAAAACATAGTGTAATAAAAGCTTCTCTTATTGTCGGAATAATTTGGGCATTTTGGCATACGCCGACGTGGTTTGCAACTGGATTTGCCGGAAAAGATTTAATACTCTACATCCTCTTTGATATACTGGATAAAATGTCTCTTGCCATGATTATCGGTATTTGTTATAGTCGTTGCAGAAATCTAATCGTTCCAATGTGGATACATTTTATCTCAAATATGTTTATCAATCCGGTACAAGGGTTTTTTACTGATTCTAATAACTTCTATTTCTACTATATTCTTATTCTGGTTGAAGCTCTTGCAGCTACTTTCTATATCGCCTGGTATAAAAAAATCAACAAAAAAAAGATTATAGCGGCATAAGTACACTAAAAAGTTGAATGGTTGACTTATCGACAAGTTGTCTATAAGTCAACCAATTGTTTAACTCTGATTCAATCAAGCATCAACAATCCACAAAATATGTACGAATATATTAACCCTATAACCTGTCCAAATTTCACCCTTTTGGAAAAAAGTATTCCTATTTTTCAAAAAAACTTTTCCAATTTTTCTCGTATATTTCTCCAAATTTTTCACTGAGATTTTTACTCTTTTTGAACTTTGCATATAGCTCCCCCCTCCCCCATGACTAAACTTTTAGTATGTGGTTCGGCTTGGAGAAACAATTTTCCCCATATTCTATTGTCTTTATTTAAAGTCTCAGCAATTCTTCACGATTTTTAGCGAATACCAAATCCAATAAGCTTTTATTTATTATCTCTTTCTCTAGGTAATATTTCATCTCCTCATAGTTTACAGCTACTTTGCAGTACTCGTCTGAGTTTTTTGTATTGAACTTTTCCTCAAAATTTAGAATAGCATATTTTTTAAAGTCACCTACATACTTTAAGCATGGCTCGATTAAATATTTATTTACAACTATTGTGACCCTTGTCTTCCATGGTACCA
>Ga0209629_10003723_pt1 | contig 11050 bp, 17 predicted proteins | sample TergutCu122P5_FD_187286 | JGI IMG/M metagenome (GOLD analysis project Ga0209629, IMG submission 187286) | Cubitermes ugandensis P5 segment gut microbial communities from Kakamega Forest, Kenya - Cu122 P5 (SPAdes) (version 2) | ecosystem: Host-associated > Arthropoda: Insects > Digestive system... | reverse complement strand
GCTGAATCGCCGAATTAAGGGTTGTGGCGTTTACCGCCTTGGGATTGAGGTTCGGGTTGATAGGATCAGGTGAAGCCGTGCTCAGTGTTGCGTTGTAGGTGTGTTTTGTCACAAAAGTCTGGCTGAGCGCGTCCGTTGTACTGAAAATACCCTTTAGGGCAGCCAGTAATACAGCCTGCCGGTAATCATCCCAGTAGTTTACGATCTGGCTTGCGATCTGCGGCATGAAATCCGCGCCGGTGATCGAGGTGAGGAAGTCCTTTTCCGTAAACGCCTTGGCCGCGCCGTGCGCAACCATGCCCTGCGAATAGCTGTCTATCGATGTCGCAGTGATGTCTGTCTGACCGTCATACTTGTCCGGTGTTCCCGTAAGCCTGCCGAACATAGGAATAACGACATAGTTGCCGCCGGCCTGCTCAGGGAACATCGCGGCGAGGTCGGGGCGCGTCCGCAGAACGCCGGCGCGGAGCAGCTCGTTTCTTTTGGTCCTTGGGACCGTAAGCGTATATGCGGCGAATACATCCGCGTTGAAAACTGACTTATCAAATATTCCTGACATACATCCTCCTATTGTTTATTCTGTGTGTTCATTGCCGCTGTCTGGGGTTTATATTGCGGCATCTGTGAGATAATCGCCGCCGTTTGGGCGGGATTGGTGTTCGCCAGCTTCATCATCTCTGTCAGGCTGGGCTTTGCGGCGTCTCCGCCCTGGCCGCCATTGCCGGGGGGGATTACAACTTTGTTTGGATTACCGTCCGGCTTGGCCTCCACAGTAAACGCCGCCGGCTCCTTTGCTTTGATTGCTTTCAGCATATCGTCATAGCCCAGGATTTTGCCGTCTTCGAATTTCAAGCCCTTGGCTTTGATCTCGCCCATGACACCGTGCTTCGCGTACTCGGACGAGAACTTTTCCTTGCCGATTAAATCCTTGAGCGCCGTATCATACTCAATATCATAGAGCTTTTTTTGATAATCGGCGTCTTTCTGGCTTAACTGTTGCTCGAGCGTCTTGATATCGCCCTTAAACTTCTCAACATCGACGCCGTCAAAGGCTTTTAAGCTGCTCTCGGCGAGTTTAAGTTTTTCTTCGACGGATTGAAGCTTTGCACTGACTGAATCCGTCGCCCTGGTAACGGCTATGCCGTTAAGCTTCATCACCTCCGCGATTTGCTCATCTGTTAAACCGAGTTCTTTTAATTGCTCTGTTTTCATAACTTCCCTCCTGCTCATCTAGCCGTTTTAGGTGGTCGGCGTCACCCGATGCGCCGTTCTTTTAGCCCTGCGTCGAAAAGGGCGATAAAAAAGCGCGAAACCGCGCTTAATTGCTATCTTTTAAAGCCCGAAACCCTTGTATTTTCAGGTTTCTTGCTCAAACCCACCGCTTTGCTGAATTTTGTATACTGCTCATTCAACCCCGCAAGCCGCCCGCGGGCCTTGTCCTCGCTCGCCTTATCGCCGCTGGCGGCAAACGCGTTGATCCTGTCCTTTTCTCTGCGGATCGCCGTCTCCATCTGCCTCTGCGCCTGGGTCTGTTCATACTTGTTGTATTCATTTCCGCGAAATGGTTTTGTGACGGTCTCTTTGGCATTCAGCGTCCGCAACTGATCATTTGAGTATGTGGGGGACGAAACACCCAGAATGATAGGAAATGCCCTGTGATAGCAGTTCGGGTCCTCAAGCCGCGGTTCTATCTCGTTGTTAAAGCGCCGCATAGTAAATTGCTGGCCCCCAAACCAATGAGTGGGTCTAAACCCGCTGTGCCAGGTTATTTCCATGCCGTCAGCGCCGAATTGCTCCCCGGTGAGCCTTGCCGCGGCTTTTGATAAGCCGGCCTGCCCGCCCAAAAGGGCGCTGCGCACGCTGGAATCCAGACGTCTACGGTATCCGCTCGCGTAGTCTACATAGGTTAATCCGTTATCAGCTATATTTCTAATCGTCGAGGACATAGCGCTGTTAAAATCTGTTTGGCCGGTTCTGATCTGCAAGATCGCATAATCTATGGTGTTTTGATAATACGCGGCCAGCTCCTGCCATCGGCCTTTGGTGTCGATAAAACCTATAGTCCTTGACATGTTGGCTATATCTCCGTGCGTGGCCTCTGATATTGAGCTTATTAATTCGACAAGCTGAGAGTTTGATTTAAACGGCGTTGTGTTGAGCCTTTGCGATTCATATTCCTTCCGCGTCGCCTGAGCAAATATCTTGTCAATATCATCACGGCTCCTGCTTATCGTATCGGATATATTATCGCGGATTTCCCGCAGGCTAAAACCCACGTTGCGCAGCTCATTGAGTTTGTATATATCCGCTTGCGACAGCTCGCCTATCCGCCTGATGTGCTCACAGATAACGGCGACGGCGTCGCGCTCAAGCTTTATAAATATGTCTTGGATCGGGTCCGGTATTACCTTGAGCTGATCTTCGGTGAGCATCAGGCACCGGCGCTTTCAGCCGGCGGCAAGTTCACCGACACCGGAATATCGTTGGGCAGGTTTTCCTCCGCCGTTTCGCGGTCCTCGTCGAATATAAATTCCCGCAGCTCAACAAGGCTCACGGCCCCCACAGCCTGGCCCTGAATCAACTGCGCCCATGTCTCGGTGCTGTCCTCCAGCAGCGCGTAACTCCAGTGTATGTTAAGCACCCAATCCCCCGGAGGCGTGATATTGTTCGCGTTGGCAAGGACATCACACGCATAGGCCAGATCGTTCAGGCTTTTCTCTATATTTGCCCGAAGCTTGTCTACCAGGGCGAAGGTGTCCTGCGTGCTGCGCTTGATCTGCGTCGCCGTGGCGTGCTGCGTTTCCATTCTGGTCAACACGCCGCGGTTAACGCCCACAGCGGTTTCAAGCTGTGAGAGCTTGAAGTCGAGGACGTTGATATAGTTCTGTTCCCGGATATTGGGATCAAATATCTGGAAAAAGTCCTGATTGTCACTCTTGAAGAATTTAAAAACGCCGCTTTCCGGGAGATTGCCGTCCATAAACAGCTTATAATCGGCCCCGATGAACGAATCCTTGATCTCAATTTCGCGCTGGAGCTTGTTTAAGACCGCGTTTATCTCGCCGAGTAACTTATCCTGCCCAAAGGTGATAGGAACGCCGTAGAAATCAACAGATGTACGCTTGTTGTCCATCGGGCATTTGAGTATGGTAAAAAGCATCCGGGTTACGCCGGTGATCGTCTGTGCCGGCGGAAGGTTCGCCCAGGCCGGGTAAGTGTTAAGCGGGACCTCCTGATCATTTTTCAGCGCTTTCTGTTCAATTGTGTATGTCCCATCGGGATTCAGGATGTGGTACTCTATCCGGCTGATCCTGTCATAGTTGCCCAGGACGATTGTCTCGGCTACGAACCCGGCTTTTATCAATTTGTCTCCGCTGCTCTCCACAACAACAAAATTGCTCTGCGGAATGATATCAAAATAAATATTGTCGCCGTCTATGCAGGGCTTCACGACAACGGAGCCGAAGCCCAGAGCGCGGGACGTGATGCGGTCCAGGTTTTCAACTAATTTCATGAAAACCGAATTTAAGTACACTGACCGCGGGTTTTCATCATCGGAGGCAATAGTGATCCTCGAATCAGACAGAGCCAGGTTTGTCAGCTTATTCGCGAGCACGCTGATCAGATTGAAATCTGTTATGTCCTTATACTTGATATCGTATATAAAGTTCTGCTGCTGTTCAAATGTGGTCGTCTGGGGCTGCACGCCAAACAGATTCTTAAAAAAATTAAGGATCATCATAAAAAAGTTTTGGAATGGTATTTTCTACACCCCCAGTAAATCTCTGAATTCGCGCTCTATGCTGTACTCAAAAGCGTCCAAGGTATCAATATCGCTTGTGCCGTCATCCAGCCGCACATCGTTTAATTTCTTGCCGTCCCAGACCGCGCCGCTTAATGCATCCTCAAACACCTTACAATGGCTAAAGGCGTGAAGCTTCCCGGCGGCAATCAGACGCGCCGTATATGTGATCCTGTCTTTTATCCGCATCTTTAAGGCGTTGCGGACAATGACCGGCAATCCCAGGTTATCAAATGATCTGATAAACGATTGGCACTCGCTGTCCACATAGACGTCCCGCAAAAGCGGGTATTCTGTTTTCCATCGCGCAATCGTGTCTTTGTATATGTCGATGATCCGTTCCGTGCTCTGATCCCTGTCGAGCTTTACGACATCAAGGACAACGGCCTCCGTCTTTCCGATACCGGTCAGTACAAAAACCGTTTTGGATTTGTTTTGGCCGATATCGACGCCGGCGTTTATTTGCCTGAATTCCATCTTTTTCGGCCCTATTAAAAAGTCGCTTGGCATTTGATATATAGCGCCCTCAGCCGCGGCCCTCTGACCCAGCACGAACCGTTTATAAAACACAGAGCCAACAGGATACATGCTTTTGGCATATTCCTTGTCAGCCTCAGTGAGGCTCATGTTATCGTCCAGGTTAAATTTGTTATAGTTGCAGTTTGTGTGTTTGCACCACTCGTCAATATAGTTTACATAGCAGTAATGCCTGGGATGCGTAGGGTTAAGGTCAATAAAAACCTTCTTGCGCTTGCTGGCTACGATACGGGCCAACATTTCCGCAATTGTATTTTCATGGAGCGTATCGAATTCGGAGGCTAGAATCATACCGATATCAAAGCCGTGGAACCGCTCCCAGTCGCTTGTACTGCTTCCCCCGACAAAGAGAATTACTTTGCCTAAAATGCGGCAGCACGAGACGTCCTCATACTTTCCAAAGCTGACCATACTCGGCCCAAGAAACTGAACAAACTTCTGATGACAGATCAATTTTATGGTATTTGCCTCGGCCCCTATCGCAAGATGAACCTCGTCCGGCGTTTGTTCCAGATTGACTAGAAACGCCGCTGTATTGAGCGTCGTCTTGGCGGTACGTATACCGCCCTCGGCTACGTTGTATATGATCTCATCCCGGACGCTGTTTCTGATATATTCCCTCTGTTTCGGTCCCGCCTTAACCATCTTTTAAAAACTCCAGTAAGCCCAGCTCTTTGACATCAACCTTGCCAAGTAAAATATCAAGCTTCTGCTGCAATATCCTGTTCTCGGTTTTAAGCTTGGCAACCTCGGCGACATGCCTGTCATCTTTTCCGAGTATCCTTTGCAGCCGATCAAACGCCTGGACGTTACCGTCGGCGGACGCCTGAATAAGACCGGCTATAAGCAGAGCGTTATTATTGAGATCATCACCGTCAAAGTAAGCGTTCGCAAGTTCAAGCAGCTCTCCATCAGCAATATGGCGGGACAGAGCTTCCTGCAAAAGCTGTTTTTGGGTCTTAAGCCGGCGACGGGCTCTGCCGCTTTCCTTATCCTGGCGATGTACTCAGCGTCGGAGACGCAGACAGCGAATACTTTGGTTGAGCCGCCGTCTTTAAACAGGACGCGGTACCGGTTCATCATCATCACCCCTATACAGCTTTCGGCTTATTGGCTCTATAAAACGCTTCCGCGAACCCCGCCGGGGTTATGGCTCTGAGCGCCGCACGATCGAGCGGCGGTCCTTCATACCATTCCGGCGGCTTCGGCGTAGACCAGCAGAATTGATTCTTTTTGCCGGACTTGTACTGCTTTACAAAATACGGGTTGTCCGGTCGTCCGAAAACCTTTTGCTTAGGGCTGTTGAAGTAACCCCATAAATCCGTGCGTTTGATGCCATTATCGCCGAACCACCACTGATAGAAGGTGTAGTGCGGAATGCCTAGAAATTGCCGCAGATACCCAACCGGATTTTCCATAGCCCAAAACTGCAATTTGCCGTGCTCTTGGCAGAACCATATGATATTCATGCAAGCTGTTACAGTCCTCATGCCGGCGGTTAAATCCCGTTTTCTGTGGCTGCCGTTTTTCGCGATGCTGAATTCCGTACAGGGCGGCGCGGCAAGGATGCCGCAGACGTCTTTGACATCAAGCGCGCGGAATCCTCCGGTCTGTTTGAAAAAGAATAGCGTAGCGCCATCTTTAGGCGGATCATGCGTATAGTCGCTGGTCTGTTTGCATTGGGCGGTTGTAACGTCATATTCTGGCAGTGTTATCACCCGCACATCATACCCGGCTTCTTTGTACGGCCTACTCCACGCCCCGGTTCCGCCGCAGAGATCAAGTATAATCCGCGGCCCCTTCTCACTCATCCTCATCCTCCCCGCAGTTGGCCGGCAGCCGGAAGTATTCCATGCCCAGCGTCAGGCCGAATTTGATATCATCCATAACGTTCTTTGCGGATTCATAGTCGTCGTATCCCTCAAGCAGTATCAGGCTGGTTTCGCCCTCCGGCCTCGCGTAAAGGTTGTATCCCATGAAGATGCCCTCATGGCTGTGCTCGACGATGTACAAGTCCGTGTTGCCCTTTACAAAGCAGACGAGCTCATATTCATCCTCGTCATAGTTGAAGCTCACGAGCCTCATTTGTTTTGATACGATCTCCTCAGCCAGGGACACAAAGTCCACGAAGCCGGTGTCCCGGACTGCCCTGCGATATTCGTTCATATCGAGGTCTTTGTAGGCTTTTGTATAGTCGTCGTTTTGTCTTTTGTGAGAAAGATACAGACGCTTTCCCACGGTGAGGACTCCTTTCAAGATGTTGTAATATTTTGGAAAATGATGTACAATTTTGATAAATTTTATTTTTGGAGGTACTTACATGAATGCTACTGTCGTTATGTCGTTAATTGCGGCTTTAGCCGCTATTGTCGCACCAATTGCAACAGCTTACATAAATTCACAAGCCAAAATCAAATTGAAAAAGATATCCATCCTTAATAAGAGAAGCGCAGCGTATGAAGATTTTTCCGGCAAGTTTTCTATACTTTTTCAAAGCAATGTAACAATATCGCAGGAAGAATTTTCAGCTTTGCTTTCAGTAACGTATAGGGTGATGCCGCTTTGCGATGAAGATTCGTTAGAATTATTAATTGAATTATCGGAATACCTTAAATACAAACCAGCTCAATGTTTACAAAATGGCCTCATGCAAGATTCGTTTTTTCGTTGTGTCAAATCCTTATCCCGCGATCTAAGAGGGCAAATTGTTGAGAATAATCACAATCGTTATGAATCCTAGGATTTGTCCAATCGATGTAAATATTAACGGTTTATAACCGTTCATCTTGTGCATAAGCCGGCAACCAAATAAACTAAAACCCAAGGCAGCTAAGCCTAAAATCATAGTTATCATAATGGACAGCATTTCGGGCTCAGTATCACCCTTTCGTCCCGCATAATCTTTACGCTGTCCGGGTATATAACGAAACAGCAGCGGGCGTCATAGTTTTTCTGCAAATGATCCATCAATGGCCTCGCCGTTTCTATCAGGTCAATTATTTCGGCGCGGGTTTTATCTTCCATAGGGCTCCTTTCAATTTTGCCTTTTTGTGAGCCATTTTTATAGTGGTATCTCGGTATCATTTAGGCGTTATTATGTAACCGCGCTGATACCGTCTTGGGTCTGGATCTGCCCGCTATTTTCTGATACCATAGGTATCAGCAGAATTTAAACCCGTTTTTTTCAGCCTGGCCAAGGCCCAGGGCCAGCATGAATGAAGCCGCGGCGTTTCGTGATACGCCTGTTTGAGCCGCGATATCTTCAATGTGCAAGTATAAGGGTTCCGAAATTCTGAATGTAAAAGAATGCGTGTTGTTGATTATGCGTGTGTCTATCATCTCCTTTGCTGTCGTGGTTTTATCTTTCGTCGTGGGGGTTTCGCCTCCTTTCTGGGGTGGGGTGGGTAAATTTTGAATTATGCGCTTTCGGCCATGAGATCGTTCATCGTTACGCCAAATTCATCGGCGATACGTTTTAGGACTTCTGAGCTGGGCTGCCTGAATCCGCGCTCGAAATATGAAAGCGCGGAACTCGTAACGCCGATTTTATAAGCCAATCCTTCCAGCGAAAGTTCGTGAACTTCTCTCAGGGTTCGAATTTTATAACCATTGACCAATATATACACCTCCTTTTGCATTGACTTTGTTTATTGACAGTTTCGAAAAAATGACGTAATATAAGTCTGTCGAACTGTATTGCGTCATTTTCTGAGAAGGGCATCCAAGGGGATTGTGTGCCCTCAGGTATATTTGAGCGGATGAGATTGTGTCGGTGGGTCTATAAGTCCGCTCTTTTGTCTAAATATTAGTTATCTTTAAGATTACTATATTGTTAGTATAGTTATCTTAAAGATAATTGTCAAGAGGTAATTATGAACAAAGTTAATGAAAGTTTAAGTGAACGCTTTAGTAATTTATTAAGACTAAAGGGTATCACTCAGGCTGATATCGCGAGGCATTTCGGTGTCAGCAAGTCTTTTATTACCAATATTGTAAAGGGCAACCGCTTAATGTCTGTTGGAATGCTGGTAGCCTTCGCTGACTTTTTTGGCTGCTCCGTCGATTACTTGCTTGGTCGGACGGACAATCCCGAAATTAACCGATAGAGCTTGTCCAAATTAGGCTTATGAAAAAAGCTTTATCTTTTGTACATAGCCGTCACTTGGACTTTTTACCGAAAATCCGGTCGGCAACGGCAATCCTATAGTTGGCTTCCTGGCAGGCTTTCTGCTTTGCTTCTTCGCTTTCGTATGTAGGGTTGATGTTATTTACTGCGTATGTCTTGCGTTCTTCCTTATCTGCCATGCTATCACCTCTGTAATGGCTATGCGGTAGAGAGAATGTCCTATGAATTGCTTGATCAAATGTTGACGTAGTTATTATATTCGCTAAATATATCGTTGTCAACATAATTTCGCTATAAATAGCGAAATTAGCATTTTGCACAGCTCCTGGGAGGTTTTTATGCGAACATCGCAAGAAATCGCTAATATAATAACGAATGAGATTAGGAATAAAGGTTCTAGTATAAATAAAATGCTTTCAGATTGTAGCTTGTCTAAAAAGGTTATTGACAACATGAAAACAGGTTCAATGCCCTCAGCCGACAAGCTTGCAAAGATCGCCGGATATTTAGGAATATCAACCGATGAATTGCTTGGTTCTGACGAACCCACACCCCCCGCGCCTCCCTCACGCAGCGGCATAATTGTAAAGCTCAACTCCGGTGATAAATTTGCTGACCTTGAAGATCTGCCAAAAGAAGAACAGGACAAAATTATGGAATACTATCATATGATCGTCGCTAAGTACAAGCTGGGGAAAAAGCCATGATCGCCATATACGTTAGGCAGAGTATAGACAAAAAGGACAGCATCTCGATTGAGACGCAAATAGAATACTGCAAACGAGAGCTCGAACCCGGCCAAGAGTGCCGGGTTTTTCAGGATAAGGGGTACTCCGGCAAGAATACTTTGCGCCCGGCTTTTAAAGAGCTTATAAAGGCCATAGAAACGCGTGAAATCGAAAAGGTAATAGTATACAGGTTGGACAGGATAAGCCGCTCTATAACCGATTTCGCGAATATTATAGAGCTTTTGGAAGAGTATAAGGTTGATTTTGTCTCTACCAACGAAAAGTTTGATACGTCCTCTCCGGTGGGCCGCGCGATGCTCTATATTATTATGGTGTTTGCGCAACTAGAACGTGAGACGATAGCCGAACGCGTCAGAGATAACTATTACGCGCGGGGCAAGAGCGGTGTTTGGCTCGGAGGTCCTGCTCCGCTTGGCTTCAATAACATAAAAGCCGCTTTTAAAGGGAAAAATGTCGCCATGCTGGTGCCGAACGGCGACATAGAATTGGTGAAGGATATATTTTTCAGGTATTCGGCATCCAGCGTATCGCTGGGCGCTCTGGCAAAGATAATGCGCGAAAAAAATAACGGCGTCATGTGGAACAATATAAAATTGGCCCGTATTTTGCATAATCCGGCTTATGTTAAGGCCGACGCGGACGTATACAGATTCTATCAATATAAAAAATGTATTATCGTAAATGATATTGAGGAATTTACCGGGGTAAACGGTTGCAGTTTGTACGGGAAAAGGGACAGGGGGGCAAATAAATACAACTCATTAGAAGATCAGGTTCTTTCGCTCGCGCTGCATGGGGGGGTTGTCGATTCAAAGACATGGCTGATATGTCAGCACAAATTGAGCGAGAACAGACAGATCAAGAATACCGGAAAAGGTAAGCATAGCTGGCTGACCGGTATATTAAAATGCGGGTATTGCGGTTACGGCATGGTTGTAAAGATATACGCCGATTATAGATATTTGGTTTGCTCCGGGCACTATCAAAATGATCTGTGCAAGGAAAAATTGAGTACGCATTATTTGGGTGACGTTGAAGAAGCTGTTTACTGTGAAATTATCAAAAAAGTAGATGAAATAAGGGAATACGGTACCTCAACGAACGAGGGCGACGTTTCGGCCTTAAAAATAGAGCTTTTTAAAGTAGAAGCCGAAATTCAAACGCTGATAGATTCCATGAGTACCGCAAACGAAATTCTCATTAAATATGTCAACGAAAAGATCATTGAGCTGGATGAGAGGAAAAATAGCATATTGGAAAGAATCAATGAACGGGTAGTAGAGACGGCTGCAGAAATACCCAATGTGGATGACTGGGGTACTTTCGATCTCAGTTTAAAACGTGAAATTACGCATAACCTGATCAATAAAATCGCTTTATTTAATGATAAAATCGACATTTATTGGAAAATTTAACTGTACACTTTTTTACTGCTATTTTTATATCTAGTGTTGACAGCCACGATTGGATGAACAAGGGCCAAGATTATGAAATCCAGCGCGTGCTGGAAAACAAGAACCTGACAAACGGCTCTATCATACTTTTCCACAATGACGCCAAGGACACGCCAAAGGTGCTACCCACCATAATAGACGGGCTTATGGCAAATGGGTATTCCTTCCTGCCCGTTTCTCAACTGATTTACCACGATAATTACACCATTGACCACACCGGCCGGCAGCACGCCAAGAAGCCGCCAATAGTAAACTGATACTGTTTCTTTTTTATCATTGACATAATCAGCCATACCAATTCCAGCTTCACACATTCCCATGTTCGGTCAGAACGTTCAGCGCCCTCTGGCGCTTCACTTCCCTCCATGGTAATGGGTCAGCT
>Ga0209629_10003722_pt1 | contig 11053 bp, 6 predicted proteins | sample TergutCu122P5_FD_187286 | JGI IMG/M metagenome (GOLD analysis project Ga0209629, IMG submission 187286) | Cubitermes ugandensis P5 segment gut microbial communities from Kakamega Forest, Kenya - Cu122 P5 (SPAdes) (version 2) | ecosystem: Host-associated > Arthropoda: Insects > Digestive system >... | reverse complement strand
GTTCGTGTATTTTATATATATTTTTGAAATTTTAGTTCGATTATGTTTTTAAAGAGAATAATTTAATGACCTTAATATCATTCATTTCAGGTTCTGGTGCAGCACTTTCTGATGCGGCTGATTCTACATTGTTTGTGAAGATCCTGATTGTAGAAATTTTTGGCAGTGCTATTGGCCTGTTTGGTTTGATTGTTGGAATTTACATGGTAAGAAAATATATGAAATGGTTAATATTAACAGTAATATAAGTATATAAATTGCAAAATGTATAGTCTAACATAACTCAATTAATGGAAAATTTGGTTAATTTTAATTTTGTTTCATGAAAGGAAAGACTTATTAGAGATATGTTAACAACATTATATCAGTTTTGTTGTGAAGTTCATTATTTCCTACCTAAAATATACACAGTCCCATCTGTAAGTTTCATAGCAGGAACTAGATGCAAATGCATTACTAGGTAATGAGAGATGAAGTAGCCCTTGTTGTTGCATTTTCTTACAAAAAACAGGAGTTTGTACTATTTCAGAAGCATTTATTTTACTGCTTTTGTTTCTTAGGCTCTTGATATTTTGTTGAAAGTTATTTAATGAATTTAAAGCATTTTACCTTAAAAAAGACTGGGACATAACTCATATGCAAGAATTATAAGTGTATCATTCAGTATGCATTGTCTGAGAGTGGTTTTATTACAGATCTCTATATGATCACTTTTCTATAAAATTGTTAAGATCCAAATGAAATTAAACAAAACATGTGCACTCAGTTTCATGGCTACACATGTTGTCAGCTGGTTATGAGTACAGAGAATATATAAAAACTGGTATTGGTTTTGTATGGGCTACTGTAGGTATGTATTCTTGTTAAATACGAGTAGGAACCACATTAGTACACCATATGGCATGTGGCTGGTTTATAAGAGTGATATGAAAAACACTGTTGAACCACATGCTACTGCATTTTTTTTTATATACTCTCCTGTTATTTTGAGAAACATGCAACTCTTTGTTATGGTCAGAAGTGATAGGGTGTTATTGACGGTGTATGTCCTGTTGCCGACATCTGTCAGTGTCGCAGTAAAAGAGTATCGGTCTCAACATTCACACTGAAGCTGACATACTTGATTTACCCAATGTCATAAATTCTCAAATGAAGTCAGTACATTAATAGTAATTTTCTCACTGCAGTAATACAACACTTAATCCTATTTTAACTTTAAAAAACAAACTCTTGGCATGTATGAGTGTATTGCCCTGTTGCTGTGTAGAGATTAAACTGGGACAATAAATAGGGACGTGGAATATCATTCTAAATATTTACCATTTTTAAGAATTTTACAAACCTATTTGTACATTGTGCATGTACAGATTGAGTACACTATAAGAGCTTCCAAGTTACTACACCCCATGAATACTTTGCTTGAGAAACAGAGGCCCACACAGCTTCTCAGTAGTTGAAGGAAATGTCATACTGCAAGTGACAGTGCAAGAAATGTGACTGAGAAAAGTGTGTAGTCTTGCTACAGTTATCCCCAGAATTCTGTCTTGGGTATAATTGTGGCGTAAAATAAAATATTTTATAGAATCGAATTTTACTAGTAGATATGATTCTTGATCCAGTAATTGCAGGCTTAGGATGAGCCATTTTCTGTCACATGGGTTATGCTGAACTTCTTCACTAAAGTGGAAACACTAAAATACAACAAAATACGGAATATTCCTCTTTTTGTTTCATGACACTTTCCGTTACTAATCCTATATAACGTGACAGTAGGCATATGAATTCAAGGATGGAGAACTGATGGAATGATTGTGGCAAGGAAAAACAAGTATTCAGAGTAAAGCCCATTCCATTGTCACATTGTCCACTACAAATCTTACTGGTCTGTCCTGGGATTGAACTGAGGCCTCCATGGTGCGAAGCAGGAACTAAGTGCCTGAGTAATGGCATGGCCATTCTTATTGTGTGGACTTGTGTTGTGTATACGTGAATCTGCAGAATGAGTTACATTATTTTGGAGACACATTGCACTTGATTACACATATCAATGTAAATTTTAAAAAATTGCATGCTATTATATTTCCTGGGTATGGTTCAAGTACTAATAACATATTTGTTCCTTTTTTAGACTTCCAAAGTAAAGATGGGTGACAAGCTGTAAGTCTGCTGAAGAAGAGTCACAGGGACAAAATTCATGTAATGTGTATAATAGTGTATATTTTTAGTTGTGTGATAGGGTATTGGTTGACTTCCAGATCTAAGATGTTGGTGTATGTCTCAGTGTATATAGATACTTTAATTGTCATACTCATTATGTAATATAGCTGAAGCACTGATCAGAATACTGTGTGTGTCATGACAGCATTGCATACTTTATTTTTAATAGCATAAAGTTATTGAAGTTGCATATATTTGGTATGAATCTCATTTCCAGGTATCTTCATGTAGGTTATACATATTCAGATCAATGCTTCAATTGCTATTGAACTGTAAATATTACACTCACAACTTGACATTTGTTAAGTGCATACAAAGTCCTTATGAAATCAGTTCACAAGCTGATGATAGAAATTGTCAGTTTTTCAAAAATTTGAAAGATCTGATGCCTTGCAGTCGTTCCTGTGTTACGTACCCTTCAGATTAATGCTTCTCTGCGTTATAGGGTGGGTACCTAAATTGACAAGAAGCTCTCATAGAGTTCCATGGGAACAGAATTTGCTTAAATTATTGTTTACCGTTCCCAACAGAAAATACTCTGCTCTTGCATTTATTCCAAGTACTTGTTGTTAGCTTCTTGTGTTAATGTTTTGATATTAATTGGTGTGTCTTCTGTACTTAAATCATGCAGTCTGCACAACATGGTAAAGATGAACTGTTGTTTTTTAAATTTGTGTATATTTTTCTATTTATTCTGTCAGCTGTCATTGTGTCAAAAGCACTGCTCACCTTTGTTCTGTCATTCATTTTGCATTCACGTGTCATTTGATAAGAGTATTGGCCCACCACAGACTTCATTCACATAATATGAAAGTTTCTGTACTCTGTGTATATTGTATTACAGTCTGAACAGATGCATAATTAACTTAATACTGTAATCCCAGGACAGTAGAATTTATGATGTAGGGTTTGTTTCTGCATTTAAGTTTTCTGATATGAGTAATTGCACTCAGCAATGAAATGTCTCTAAAAAAGTGAAATATATTTGATCTGTGCACATTCTTGTGTAATTCTGTTTCATGTGGCTAGTTGACATAAAAAATATGCTGTTGTGAATTTGTACAATTGTTAGAATGTTAGCTGAATACTTATAGATCTGAAATGTGACATTGTCACCCAGTTTATACATGGCCTTTGGACCATTTGTAGCATCATTGTATCCCATGAATTATACCTGCATTATGTGGTAAAAGACTCTTCCATGTATATGCTACAAAACCATTAATTAGTTGGAAGTTCTAAATAAAGTAGTGCTCAGTTCTTTGCAGTCATTTCTGGAAGGTGTTCCCAGGATCAGATTTCCTTAATACCAATGACAGAGAGCATCCTTACACACCTGTGTCCTCAAAATCCAGCAACTTTGAATTCCCCCTTTTCCACTAATCCCTCATTATGGGTTTGTCCAACCTCTACAGCTAACTCTATTCATGCCCTTTGTTGTCCTTGTCATGTCAGTACCCTTTCTGACCATCATGACAAGCACACATCACTGACCATACTTGACATTCATGGTGGGTTATCTCAAGTGGTAAGATGCATAATTCAAATGAAAACAGTACCACTTTTATACCACATACAGTACAGTGTCTGTACACAGAAAATACTTTAAGAAACAATTGTCATTTCACCTGTGAAACATTTCCTTTTTCCCATACATAAGTGTGATTCGGGAGTTGGGATAGTGCCTAAGCTATGAGATGTACAATTCAGGGTTTGAATCCCAGTGGGAACAAGAGATTTTTCTCTTTTTCAAAATGCCCAAATTGGTTCTAGGGCCCAATGCAGTCTCCTGTTCAATGGATATGGGAGTTCTTTCCCAGTGGTGGGGTGGGAGTGAGGAGTAAGGCGGTTGATGCATCAAGTTCACTGTCTCCATCTAGTGCAGAGGTTAAGGAACAAGTGGTGCTGTATTTCTATTCCTTGTATCCCCACACTGTGGACAGGGACAACTGCACTACTACATATGTGTCAATGAATTTCTTTAAATGGATATTATCAAAACATTGGGCTTTAGCAAACGGAATAATCAGTACACTGACCAGGCTATGCACTGGAAAACCAAGCAATTTTGGTTTAATATCTGACCAAAACATACAAGCTGGCTCTGGAGCCAACCCAGCTGCCTATTCAATGGCCAAAGCATGAGAATGACCAAGTGCTACCACCTAGTGCTGAAGTTAAGAATGTATGGCGTTATTCCTCCTTTTGCCCGTTTTCCTTCAGATGTGCACAGGGACATCTTCACATTTACTATTTCAGTTTAGCAAACAGCTTGGTCATTCGGTGAAGTTAACACAGACTATTCAACATGTGTAACAAAATGAACAATTTGAACAGTAATACCATATCATGTAATACTTCTTTCATTTGACATGTACTGTATCACAATAGTATGACCATATTCAGTCGTACAGGCCCCTTAATTCAGTTCTGTGACCTGTGATCTCTAATTTCATATTTTTAATGTTGGTGAGTATACTCTTTAAGGGGAAATATAAACAATTTTAAAAGAAATGAAGTACCCAGGGAAACCTTAATTACATACATGATGACTATATTGTATATCTAATATAAATTATACACTTAATTTTATTGCAGTGATTCAATAAAGTTTCCATAATGTTGAGGGCAAATGCATAAGATAGATAGCTACGACAAAAAGTAACTGACAAATTCAGCTGAAATTTTATAGAATTTCAGAACATTCCAAACTGAGGGAGAGAGAAAAGCCAAAATGAAGTGCTCAGTAGTCTACATATTAAAATGTAAGTATTACTATGACAAAAAAATCAGTCTGAAAGCTTCAGTCTGGTATTGTGTCGTTCTCAAGACATGTATTGTAGAACTGCTCAAAGAGTTCAATTGGAAACTAAGTAGTAAAGGTCTGGACAGGGAGCAGCAGAAAAATGTGGATAATGTTTACAGATAGAGATCATCACAGCTATGAACAGTATCTGGATAGCCAGTGGGTGTTGACTGTAACTTGTTCTACCAGACATTGCCTAGGTACAGAAGAATGAACTGGAACATGCTTCCCAACTCTCCCATCATTCCTTTTAGTGCAGAATTCACTCCTGTATAGTTTTTATCTCTTTGTGCAGCTGAGGGAATCTATGGGATGCCAGATGTTTCAAAATCAGTAAACCTAGCAGCATACTCCATGGAGCAGAGTCCTTCTTGAGAAGCTAACCGGTGTTCAGCCAGTCAAGAAATTCCACACATTTTATTGAATCCAAAGGTTCATTACCGCATTCACAAGTGCCCGCCACCTGTGCGTATCTCCTGAGCCAGCTCGATCCAATCCATACCCCCACATCCCACTTCCTGGAGATCCACCTTAATATATCCTCCCATCTATGCTTGGGTCTCCCAAGTGGTCTCTTTCCCTCAGGTTTCCCCACCAAAACCTTGTATATGCCTCTCCTGTCACCTATATGTGCTACATGCCCCACACATCTCATTCTTCTTGATTTTATCAACCAAACAATATTGGATTAGGAATACAGATCAATAAGCTCCTCATTATGTAGTTTTGTACACTCCTGTTACCTCATCCCTCCTAAGCCCAAATATTCTCAACACCCTCTGTCTACGTTCCTCCCTCAATGTCAGCGACCAAGTTTCACACCCATACAAAACAACAGGCGAAATTATAGTTCTGTATATCTTAAGCTTTAAATTTTTGGATAGCAAACAGGAAGACAAAAATTCTGCACAGAATGATAGCAAGCATTCCCTGACTTCAATCTGCTCTTAATTTCCCCCTGAATGTAATTTGATTTGTTAAGGTTGTTCCCAAATATTTTAACTCTTCCATCATTTCAAAAGATCTATTATCAATCTTCGTATTGTGACTGCGTCCTGCATTCTGATCTCGAGACATGAACACGTACTTAGTTTTAACAGCATTTACTTCTAGTTCCATTGCCTTATTAGCCACTATCAAAACTTATGCGTTTTCCTTTATAGTATGGACGATTTCTCCTAATATATTTACATCATCAGCATAAACCACATATGGATGTAAAAAGGGAATGATGCACCTTTTGAACACGGGGTGAAAATTTCAACTTTTAGGCGGATTTCAGAATTTGTAAGAAACAGCACATTTTTACACGACACAGCTTGTAACAAGTTCTGTAATTCTCACCCTAATTTAGCTAGAGATCTCTTTAATAACAAATAAAATGACACTGTCCTACATCACATCACATCACATGCCTAGGTGTGACACAGCTTCAGCCACCACCAAAGTTGCTATCTAACAAATTATCAGATTTCATTAAACTCTGAAGGGGTCAAGTTCAAAATGTGACTTCTGTGTACTGACCTGGCTCCAGTGTAGCTTTGTCCTTTATTCTGTCTCACATTACAAGCCACTTTATACATAGTCTCCATAATGAGAGAGGCTGTACATCAGGAAATACCAGACTGAAACTTTCAATTGTATCAAATCTGGGAGTATTTTTGTTAACATAGAGTATAATACCGATTGTCTGTTGCAAAAACACTGCTTCAGGTGAGTGTGTACTGCCACCTGAGCCTGTCAAAAGTGGGCGAGCATAAATCATTCTAGCCAAAGATCACTGAATTATATTTGATGTGCGTACATTCCGAGAGCAGACAGGGGACTATGAACCAGAGGGAAAAATCAACTTATGTAGAGATCAGCAAGTTACCTGACAGCAAGCCTGCAGTTCAGAGCCCTTGTAAAATATGGTCAAAACTGAAGGAAAAGACTGACATAGATGAATTTGTCAACTAGTGCATAAATACCACCTGTCAGAAAAGTGACAGTGAATGACAAAAGAAGCAGCGAAGGTTTTAAAGCACAGACACCTATCACATGAAACTGCAGGCTGTGCTATATGCATTGCAACATGACCACTGGAACAAACCTCCCCACCCCACCACCCAGACAGAGCACAGAAAAGAGGTACGGTTTGACCACACCTTCGGCAGGCACTCCAAACCTCACCTCAGACAGGTCAGTATGGTGCAGAGAGAGAATGAAAGCATAGTTCACATATTCCACTATTTATGTAAAACTGGCAGGCAGAGATAATCTGAGCACACACAGCTGGTATTGTACTGTATTCTGTAATATACAAAAAAAATGTACAAGAATTTTTTTATTTTATTCATGATTAAGTAATAAGCCATGAAGATAACAGTGATAATGTGACAATTCTGTAGCTTACTTTGCAATTGAAATTATCCAGAGCACATAAAATGTCTTCATTTCATGTGTGTGATGACTTCAAGATTTCAAAAATATCTTGAAATGCAGCTCTTAAACAGTCTATGTAGCCTGGACCATCTCTTGCTGGCGGGTAACTGGTCACAGCAGCACCAAGAGAATCATCCCATATGCAGTAGCTGAATAAAACACACCACAAGTAAACATGTATACCAAGTATATCAAACATACTCTTAAGAAAACACACCATACTTTGCAAGATTTGAAATTTCATGTCTCAGGCATGATGCCATGTTGACTGGTAGAGAGTTACTGAAGTTTTAGAGGGGTCTGCTGCACCCACCTTCAGTGTGTAAGCAGTCCAACAAGAGTAAACGGGTTGATTAGACCCTGAAGATAGATACAAGAAGCCCCTCCTAAATGTTGGTAACTATTTTTAACACTCGACTGAGTGGCATATCACAGAAGACTGGAATCTTTAACCCTACAGACTTGTTGCCCTTCTTGTTATTGCGCCCCTTCGAACTTTCACCTTTATGAACTACACGTTTCCTTTACTGCATATGATATACTTTCTTGTTCCTATTATCTCAGTCCTTTCTGCAATCAGTCTTCATGGCACAGTGTGACCATGCTGTGTGATGCACAGACAGGTTCAACAGCACTGTGCATTTGTAGTAGTTCACTGAACTACTGGATCTTCACGCAAATGTACACAGAAAACACCCATAGAAATTCATTTGATATATTCAGGCAACAAGGAAATTTACAGCATTTTTACAAGACATGAAGCATTATCTCTGTTTTATTTTTCACAAAATGCCGTTTATTTCATAATTTTATCTCTTCCTGTTCAAATAATACATTTTTCATAAACTGTGCCCTAAAACTGAAATACCCACCATTGTATAAATATTAAAATAAGCAAATGAAGGGCAATAATATTTCCAGACAATGGTGTTGAGGTCGCCGCATAATCTGTTCAGAGAGGGAAAGAAGAAAAAAAAGAAAGGGAAAACTGAAAGATGAACAAGAATATGGTGAGTATGGATGGCTCCAGAACTTGGCATGAAAAATATGGAGCGAGGTCAGTTTCGTAGGGCAAGAGAGGAGTAATATGAACACAGTGAGATAACACAAACTGATCACTTACAATACACCATTCACCCTTCCTCCAATTTAAAATCCTGGCAATTAATGCTAGACAGGACACATTTCTAAGAAAATTGTTGGCATGACTTGCACAATTCCACAGGTATAAATCACACAAAGAAACTACATTTTGGTAAAATTAAGCCTCGCAATTATAGAGTTTAATCTCTATTCACAAATTCATAAGGCTCTCATAGTTAATAATCACCAGTGAAACAATATATCAAAATAATATAACAATATAACAGCCATAATAAAAATATTCCTTTAAACTTACGCTAGACCAAATCCATCTCTAACAACTGGTCCAAACCCTCCAGCTCTGACTGATGGTGATGTGAGCGTAGAAGTGGAAATTATATTGTGATTTATGGCAGCATACGCTGGGTCTTGGAAGATAGCTGGCAATTTTCCTCCAGACTTCTCAGCCAATTTATGAAGTCCATACAGATGGCGATCAAACCCTTGACCTATAAAACACAGAAAATATATTTGGATGAAATAAATTATGTTACTTTATATATGTTACTACACATGTGTGTCCAGAATTTACTTCTCTACTTTGAATAATATGGCAGACTCAGGACACACACTGAGCTTCAGGGTAACTAAGTTATACAGCAGCCACAATACAGTTGTAAATTTAACACATTTACAAGCCATCAAATTCACATGTTTCCCTGAGAAATGCTGTCTACAATTGCATGTTCTGTCCAAAGGTACAATAAGACAATATAGAGAAAATGGCATTAAGCTACAGTAAAGGTATGAGGGTCTAAACAAAAAATGAAGTGGCCTGCCTTCTAACAATGTGTGACCAACGCAAGACACAAAACAGAGACAATGGGACACTTGTGGAATCACACACACACACACACACACACACACACACACACACACACACACACACACACACACACAGCTGTGATTCCAGGAGGTTGTTGGAAAACTTCAGCCAAAGATTATCTCAGTTAGATAACCATTAAAATATTCATGTATAAGTACACAAAATTGATAAGATACTCAAAATTAAGGGGCACCAGGATAGCAGAGCTGGTATAACGACTCACTGCAGGCTGGAAGATACAGTGATCGAATCCCAGTGGGGATGTTGTCCTGCTATTCTACTTCAAAATACTGGAAAGTTTGAATATTACCATGGCAATAAAATGCTATTTCCAAAACACCGTCCTTAATAATCTGCACATACCTCATTATCTGGAAAACATGGTACCACAAAACATGGTACCACAGAAGCACTGCAGCATGCCAAGTGCTTACATAGGCTCACATCTATTTACTTACGCTGTCCCTTCCAACCACACACATTAATTTAGAACTGTGAAGTGGAAAATATATTAAAAATTTCAAAATAAAAATCTGTAATAAAAATAGGCTAAAGATTTAGCTCGATAAAACCTATTTAATTTACAATTTTAAACCTGCATACTCAAGATGAATTACATGCAACTGAATTTCAATCAAACTGTAAATCACAACTTTCAAACATGATTCTCAAGCATGTGATAACAAAGGTTCAGCATTGGAAAAGAAAGTCCAGAATGTCTTTGAAATTAACACATATGAATATTACCCATAGCAGCTTCTTTTGTGAGAGTTACATGAACTTCTGAACACTTCTTAATCATAGCAGCTAATTCCTGATTACTTGGCCGTTTAGAACTATTCACAGCTTCACAGAATGCCTGGAAATAAACATACTGCAGTTGTAAGGAATTTATGCACCACTCAGCTTTGACATAAATCTAATATCACAACCAAAAAGAAGGGAAATTTTCACATAGCATAAGGTAAGAGAGCAATTAAAAAATATGGCTTGATTCACATTTATTCCATTTTCAATTTCTTAATCACACACGTTAATATTAAGTACAGTAAAATTAACATATTTACAGAGAAGTGTATGATATTTACAGAGGACTGTATGAAACAATAATTCTGATTACTGAAAAGGAAAACTGTGGAGATAATCAAGTAGCTGGTTGTATCACTTTTAACCTGCTAACCACAGAATATGCCTGAAATGACAGGCAAGTGTCCTAAAGAAGGAAGGTATACCTACATAGAGAAATCTGGTTCATAACTGTTTCACAGCTATGCCAGGATTCTGTAATACTGCACTACTTTTATTCTCTACAACTGCAATTTCCCCCACTTCCCACATCAGTTCCATTTTTCCATGAACAAAAAATACCATATTACTTTTAATTTAAGATGCACCTCCCCCCACCCCCCCTTCAGTTTTCTCCAAACTGAAAATCAGGGTGCGCCTCAAACTCCAGGTATAATTTTTCACTGTTCAGAAGTCTTGAAAACATCATTTTGCTCTAGATCAAGTGGATTCGCTAAAAAATTGGTAACTTTTATGGACAGTGAAATGTATTAGCTCGCAAAAACTATTGAGTCAGACATTTTTAATTTGTTAATAAACTCCTTTAAAACCCACTTAGCCCTTTCTAATAA
>Ga0209629_10003721_pt1 | contig 11053 bp, 10 predicted proteins | sample TergutCu122P5_FD_187286 | JGI IMG/M metagenome (GOLD analysis project Ga0209629, IMG submission 187286) | Cubitermes ugandensis P5 segment gut microbial communities from Kakamega Forest, Kenya - Cu122 P5 (SPAdes) (version 2) | ecosystem: Host-associated > Arthropoda: Insects > Digestive system... | reverse complement strand
GATTTTATTCCGCTTGCGTTCAAATTTGCTCACGAAGCCGATCCCGATGCAGAATTGTATTACAACGACTACAACGAATGGTATGCCGGAAAAAGGGATGCAATTGTGAAGTTGGTAAAACAGTTGAAAGACACAGGATTACGCATTGATGCCATCGGAATGCAGGGACATATCGGCATGGATTATCCCAATATTGATGACTACAAGGCTGCAATAGACGCTTATGCCGCAGCCGGCGTAAAAGTCATGGTGACGGAACTTGATATGAGCGCTTTGCCTTCGCCACGCCGTAACGTGGGAGCCAATGTGTCCGACATGGAAGCTTACCGGCAAGCGATGAATCCATACACCGGCGGGTTGCCCGATTCTGTCTCCACTGCCTGGACAAAGCGAATGGCTGCTTTTTTCAAACTTTTCATCGACAGCAAAGATAAAATGGAGCGCGTTACCCTGTGGGGAGTGACGGACGGCGGTTCATGGAAAAATGATTTCCCTATGCGAGGACGTACCGATTATCCTTTACTGTTCGACCGTAACTATCAGCCGAAGCCTGTCGTAAAAGCAATTATTGATATGGCGAAAGAGTAAGAAAATTGTATATTTGCACTTGTTTTCTTAAAAAAAGGTTATGGGAAAGGCTATTTAATCCTCATATTAATTATATCGAATTATGAAACAAATAAATATAATGATTACAGCATTATTGCTGTTTTGCGCAAGCGGGTATGCACAGGATTATAGCACGTTTATAAATAATGGTAAATACGGGGTTCGTGATGCAAGCGGAAAAATAATTATTCCTGCAAAATATGATAAAATAGGATATTTTTCCGAAGGGCTGGTGTCGGTAAAGTCAGGCGACAAATATGGCTACATTGATACAAATGGAAGAAAAGTTATTCCCATAAAATTAAAATATGAAACTGTCTATGAATTTTCCGAAGGGGTGGCATTGGTTCTGTTAAATCATAAATATGGATTAATAGATAAAACAGGCAAAGAAATTGTTCCTCCAAAATATGATTATGCGAACCCGTTTCGCGGAGATTGGACAGATGTGAGATTGGATAATAAATATGGTTATATTGATAAAACAGGGAAGGAGGTTATTCCGGTAAAATATGATGGCATTGGAAGTTTTTCAGAAGGGTTGGCGCCTGCAAAATTGGCAGGTAAATATGGTTATATTGATAAAGCGGGTAATATGGTTATTCCTGCAGAATATGATGATGCCAAAAATTTCTCCAACGGAATAGCGCTGGTAAAATCAGAAGGTAAATATGGCTATATTGATAAAACAGGAAAAGAGAATGTAAAATATGACTGCATTGAATGGAATTCCGACCATACTTTTGCTAAAGTTTGGTCGGATGGTAAATACGGGCGTATTGATAAAACAGGAAAAGAAGTTGCTCCATTGCAATATCCTAATCATACTATGCAGATTGTATGGGAAAACATATTGATATCCAATATAAAGCAAATAAAAGACCGTCTATCAAAATTTAATAAGACAACGCTTATTCCCAATACTCCTTTTAAGTTTAATAGTCCATATCTTATACTCTCTATCTCTCATAACGAATGCAAACAAGTATCCATAGTGCAATATTCTGAAAAGGAATTAAATGAACACTCTGTCAATAATTTAAAAACGCTAATAATTACATACGATTATTTGGATTATTCGTTTAATTATACGCCAAAAGATACAAGTTACACACCGTTTAATATGAAATTTTATGGTACATACATTATGTATTTCGATGTAGCAAGGAAAGAATTTATAGGATATGATGAAATAGTTCCAGACGCGCCACTTGAAACTACCAATGCAAGAGACAGATATAATAGCAGCAGTGATATCATCAAAAAAATAGTGTCTCATTTAACAATTCAGTAAATTATTTATTTTTAAATTAAAATATATGAAACAGGCAAAGTATCTATTTCCGAACGATTACATGGCTGATCCTTCGGCGCACGTGTTTGAAGGCAAAATTTACATTTATCCCTCGCACGACTGGGACAGCGGCATCCCCGAAAACGATAACGGTGACCATTTTGATATGAAAGATTATCACGTTATCTCGTTTGACGATATTGAAAACGGTGAACCTACCGACCACGGCATGGTAATTTCCACTGCCGTTATTCCATGGGCGGGACGGCAATTGTGGGACAGCGACGTCGCTTTTAAAAACGGAAAATATTATCTCGTTTTTTCCATGAAAGATAAAAACGACGTTTTCCATCTCGGCGTTGCCGTCAGTGAAAAACCTTATGGACCGTTTATCCCGCAGGCAAATCACATAAAGGGAAGTTACAGCATCGACCCCTGCGTGTTTGAAGAAAACGGAAACTATTACGTCTATTTCGGCGGCATCTGGGGCGGACAGTTGCAACGCTACCGCAACAATAAAGCGCTGGAATGTGCAGCATTTCCCGCCGACAACGAACCTGCCCTGTGCGCCAAAGTAGCCCGTCTGAGCGACGATATGCTGGAGTTTGCCGAAGAGCCGCGCGACGTGGTCATCCTCGATGAAAACGGCAAACCGTTGACGCAAGGCGACACCAAGCGCCGTTTCTTTGAAGCCTCGTGGATGCACAAGTACAACGGGAAATATTATTTCACCTATTCTACCGGCGACACGCACCTGCTTTGCTATGCCATCGGCGACAATCCTTACGGACCGTTCACTTACAAAGGCGTTATCCTCACGCCCGTTGTCGGCTGGACTACGCACCACAGCATTGTTGAATTTAAGGGAAAATGGTATCTCTTTCACCATGACAGCGTGCCTTCGGGCGGCAGAACATGGCTGCGCAGCATGAAGGTCATCGAACTGGAATACAATCCCGACGGAACTATTAAGACCATCGACGGCGGCGGAGAAGAATGATACGCAGGCATTCGGGTTAAGAAAAATGCAATCGAATAGTTGTAGAAAATGTAAAGAACCTGTTGAAGGAAATTATTGCCCAAATTGTGGGCAGCCTGCGCAACTGAAACGCATCGACGGACATTATTTTATTCAGGAAATAGCAAGCATTTTTAATGCGGAAAGAGGGATAGTATATACCACAAAAAAGATGCTTACAACTCCCGGAGACACTGTCAGACAGTTTATTGCAGAAGACAGAAGCCGGTATGTAAAACCAGTAACGTTTCTCATTACTGCTTCGCTCATTTTTACGCTTGCGCATCATTTTTTTCATTTTGACATCAGCGATTTGCATGTGCAATCGACCGAAGCGGCAGCAGAGCAGTATCCTACGTTGCGTCTCTTTTTCAACTGGATGATAAACTATCATGGCTACACGAGTATATTAGTGGGATTTCTTGTAGCATTTTGGGTAAAGTTGTTTTTTAGAAAATCGGGATACAACATCTTTGAGGTTTTCACGCTTATGTGTTTTATTTTAGGAATAGGGGCGCTCATTTCTTCTGTTGTTGTCATTCTTGAAGGGCTTACTCATTTGAGTTTGGTACGTTATCCGGTTTTATTTTCGCTGATTTATTTCACATGGGCAATCGGACAATTTTTTGATAAGAAAAAAGCGGCAAGTTACATAAAAGCATTACTGTCTTGCATTCTTGGATTTTATACATGGGGCATATTGGGCACATTTATTGCGATTTTTATTGATAGTGTATGAAATCTCCATGTGTTGACAAACACCAAGCAGAATGCACAAAATCAGCAACATGGATATTAACTCCCGTTGGTCGTTGACCTTCGGTTCCATCTGACCTTTAAAAATAAATTTTGTACAGATGAATAAAAACAATTCCCTTGTAAAAGAAAATCAGCTTTTATGATGATGGAAAAACTTAAACATGGTAAAAATGCAAATGAGCTCTCTAAAACAATCTATCGATTACTCTTTGCATTCATCAATCATGTGCATACAATAACCGGTGATAATGGCACTTAATTTGCTGACTACCAAACAATTGCTAAAATGTTGAAAACAAAGTTCTTTTTTACCCATCCTTATTCCTCATGGGAAAAAGGTTTAATCGAAAATACAAACAAACTTATAAGACAATACATCCCCAAAAAATAAAATTTTAATAATCTTAATTAAAAGAAAATTAAAGAAATATAATACAAAATCAATAACAGACCCAGAGAAAAATTAAATTTTTATTCACCAAAAGAAATTTTCTTCTTATATTTGAACCAAAAAGTTGCATTCAGGCGTTGAATCTACAGGGCATCTTTGTTATTCTATTGGAGAATTTCGTAAAAAAAGAGGAAATGATTACCTTTGCAAGAAAATTAGCACACTACAATTTATATGACAAAAAGCGAAGGTAAACAAAAAAATAATCAGCGAAAAAGTCAATCGTCTGCCGGCAGCCGGCATCGGCTCATGAGGCTGCTCAAAGATGAACGAACTCATTTTATTTTAGGGTTAATACTGTTAATTGGGGTAACTTATGTCGCTCTGGCGCTCTGTTCGTTTTTCTATACCGGAGCCGCCGACCAGAGTAAAATACAAAATCCCTGGTATACCGACCTGCATCACGGTAATGCTGCCATTGAAAACTGGACCGGAGCAATGGGCGCCCATATTGCGGAAGCAATGATCAACAGGGGATTTGGCGTGGCGGCATTTGCGTGGTTGATATTCCCCATTGTGCTTGGGCTGCGGCTGATGTCGATACGGGTGATGAAACTGTGGAAAGCCTTTATTTACTCTGTGCTCATCATGATATGGGTATCGCTGCTGCTTGGCTCTACGCTCTCTTATTTTTATAAAGATACCTTTTTATTTCTTGGCGGTGAACATGGCTACTATCTTGGGTTATGGATGCGCAACCAGTTTGGCTGGACAGGTACTCTGATGATGTTAGTGCTGGTAGGGCTGATTTTTTGCGTTATTATTTTTAGCGGTACATTGCCGTTTTTAAGAAAAATGATGAAGAAGAAAACGAAACCTTCTGCAAGTGAACTGTTTGAAAAAATTTTCAATGAAGGTAATTTAGATACAACTAACAACAAACCAGCCAAAGATACAGTAACTATCAAAATAGAAGATGAGGAGTCCAATCCTAAAAATAATTCTGATACGGTTAATGGAAATGATGGTTTTGAGGTTGTTATACCCACGCAAGAACAGTATCAACCGGAACTGACTCCGGCTGAAAAAGATCATCTGCGCAAGATAAATAATGAAAAAGAACAGGAACAGGATGATGAGGAGTATTACGACCAATCCGCCTTGGGAGAATATGATCCGACGCTCGACCTGTCTCATTATCAGTTTCCTGTGATTGATTTGCTGAAAGAGTATGCCAATGACAATGCTCCGGTGGACATGGACGAGCAAAATGCCAATAAAAACCGGATTATCAAAACATTAAGAGATTTTGGTATTGAAATAGACAGTATCAAAGCCACCGTAGGACCAACCATCACACTTTTTGAAATTGTGCCGAAACCGGGGATACGCATCTCTAAAATCAAAAATCTGGAAGACGATATTGCCTTGAGTCTCTCGGCGTTAGGCATCCGCATCATTGCGCCCATTCCTGGCAAAGGCACTATCGGCATAGAAGTGCCGAACCGCGATCCACAAATTGTTTCCATGCGGTCGGTCATCAATTCAAAGAAATTTCAGGAATCGAAACTCGATTTGCCGGTAGCTTTTGGAACCACCATCACCAACGACATCTTTATGCTCGACCTGTGCAAAATGCCTCACTTGCTGGTTGCCGGCGCAACAGGGCAGGGAAAATCGGTGGGACTGAACGCCATCATCACTTCGTTGATTTATAAAAAACATCCGTCAACACTGAAGTTTGTACTGGTTGACCCGAAAAAAGTAGAGTTCAATATCTATGCCGACATTGAAAAACATTTTCTGGCAAAACTGCCTGATGGCGATGAAGCTATCATCACCGACGTCTCAAAAGTGGTGAAAACGTTAAATTCATTGACAAAATTGATGGACGACCGGTATGATTTGCTCAAAAAAGCCCATGTACGCAACATTAAGGAGTATAACGCAAAATTCATAGCCCGCCGCTTGAATCCTGAAAGAGGACACGATTTTCTTCCTTATATTGTGGTCATTATTGATGAATTTGGCGATTTAATCATGCAAGCCGGTAAAGAGGTAGAGTTGCCTATCGCCCGTATCGCCCAATTGGCGCGCGCCGTCGGCATTCACATGGTTATTGCCACGCAACGCCCTTCAACAAACATTATCACGGGCGTTATCAAGGCAAATTTCCCTGCACGCGTAGCATTTCGCGTCATGGCGATGGTTGACTCGCGCACCATTCTCGACACGCCGGGAGCCAATCAACTGATCGGACGCGGCGATATGCTCTTCTCACAGGGTGGCGACCTGATACGGGTTCAATGTGCTTTTGTCGATACGCCGGAGGTCGAGAATATTGTAAAATACATTTCCAAACAGCAAGCTCCTCCTGCAACGTTTTATCTGCCCGAATGGACAGGTGGCGAGAGTGAAGGCAACGAACTGGGCGATATTGACCTGTCGAAACGCGACCCGCTCTTTGAAGAAGCAGCCCGCTTGATTGTTGCCAGTCAACAAGGCTCTACATCGTCTATTCAGCGAAAATTCTCCATTGGCTACAATCGTGCCGGACGTATCGTCGACCAGCTCGAAGCCGCCGGAATCATCGGCGCGCAAGATGGCAGTAAACCACGGCAAGTATTGATTCTGGACGAATATAATCTGGAACAGAAGTTGCGGAATCTGAACTGAGCTAACTCATGTTTCCCACCCTTATTTTAAGCGTAACACGGTTTCCCAAAATGTGTTGCGTTTTTTTCTTCTTCCTATTGAAAAAACCAAAAGGATGCACTACCTTTGCAGTACCTTTTGTGAAAAGGTTTTTTTAAAAATAACTTATTGAAATACAGTAGTTTATTCTATAAAAAATAATTAATTCATTCAATAAATATCAATTCTACATCTGTTATGAAGTTCTTTCTTATTGATTCATCCATTGGTCGGAAGCTTATAATGAGTTTATCCGGTCTGTTTTTAATTGTCTTTTTGACGCTTCACTGTTTTTTAAACATGCTGCTTTTAGCCGGTCCCGAAACCTACCAGGCGGGATGTGAATTTATGGAGTTGCCGGTAGTAACTGTCATGGTGCCTGTTTTGGCAGCCGGTTTTATTATCCACATTATGTATGCTATTTGGATCTGGTGGCAAAACTACCGTGCACGTGGCGACGTTGGGTATGCTTCTGGGAAAAAATCGAAGACTACGTCATGGGCGGCACGCAACATGATCATTCTCGGATTGATAGTGCTTCTGGGCATTCTCATTCATTTAACCCAATTTTGGTACCACATGCAATTTCAGATGTTCTTGGGTGGAGAAAACCAGGTTCATGCCGGCGGCGCTTACGATTTAGTAACCACTGCTTTAAGAAATCCATACATTAATGTATTATATATTGTGTGGTATGCAGTGATTTGGTTTCATCTGACGCACGGTTTTTGGAGCGCATTTCAAACCATTGGGTGGAACAATCAGACATGGCAGCCGCGTTTGCAGGTTATTGGCATCATCTATGCTACCATTGTGATGGGATGTTTTGTTCTCATTAATCTCTACTTTCTCTTTGGCGGCGGCGTTCATTGATTATCATTAAAATAAATAAAGAAATTGCGATATGACACAAATTAATTCAAAAATTCCCGAAGGTCCTTTGGCTGAAAAATGGCAAAATTATAAGGCAAATCAAAAGTTGGTCAATCCCGCCAATAAGCGCCGGTTAGATATTATTGTTGTCGGCACCGGACTGGCTGGCGCATCGGCAGCGGCTTCGCTGGCAGAGTTGGGCTTTAACGTGTTGAACTTTTGCTATCAGGATTCCCCGCGCCGCGCACATTCCATTGCTGCTCAGGGTGGTATCAATGCTGCAAAAAATTATATGAACGACGGCGATTCCGTGTACCGTCTTTTTTACGATACCATCAAAGGCGGCGACTATCGCGCACGCGAAGCAAATGTGTACCGCTTAGCCGAAGTATCGGGCAATATTATCGACCAGTGCGTGGCGCAGGGCGTTCCTTTTGCACGCGAATATGGCGGTTTATTAGACAATCGTTCGTTTGGCGGAACGCAGGTATCGCGTACTTTTTATGCAAAAGGTCAAACGGGGCAGCAGTTGCTGCTTGGCGCCTATTCCGCCTTGAGCCGTCAGATAGGGAAAGGAGCCGTCAAACTCTATAACCGCCATGAAATGGTCGATTTAGTGGTTATCGACGGGAAAGCGCGCGGCATTATTGCCCGTGATTTACGCACCGGTCGTTTGAAACGCTTTTTCGGTCATGCTGTGGTGATTGCCACCGGCGGATACGGCAACACCTTTTTCCTTTCGACCAATGCAATGGGTTCAAACGGTTCCGCCGCCATGCAATGCTACCGCAGAGGCGCGTGGTTTGCCAATCCCTGTTTTGCACAGATTCACCCGACATGTATTCCCGTGCATGGCGATTATCAATCGAAATTGACATTGATGTCGGAATCGCTTCGCAATGACGGTCGTATCTGGGTTCCAAAGAAAAAAGAGGATGCGGAAGCGATTCGTGCCGGAAAACTGAAAGCAACCGATATTGCCGAAGACGACCGCGATTACTATTTGGAACGCCGTTATCCCGCTTTTGGAAACTTGGTGCCCCGCGACGTGGCTTCGCGTGCTGCAAAAGAACGCTGCGATGCCGGATATGGCGTAGGCGCCACAGGATTAGCCGTTTATCTCGATTTTGCAGAACCTATCAGCCGTCTTGGACGCGATGTGATTGAGGAACGTTACGGCAATTTGTTCCAAATGTATTATAAAATTGTGGACGAAGATCCTTATACAACACCCATGATGATTTACCCTGCCATTCACTACACGATGGGCGGCATCTGGGTCGATTACGAATGTATGACAAGTATTCCGGGACTTTTTGCCATCGGCGAAGCCAATTTCTCCGATCACGGCGCCAATCGTCTCGGGGCTTCGGCATTGATGCAGGGTTTGGCTGACGGCTATTTTGTGTTGCCTTATACTATTCAAAATTATTTGGCGGACGAAATACGCACTCCCCGCATGAGCACTGAAAAAGAGGAGTTTGTGAAAGCCGAAAGTGATGTTCAGTCCCGTATTCAACGCATCATGGCGATTAAAGGAAATCATTCTGTCGATTCCATTCATAGAAAATTAGGAAATGTGATGTGGGAGTTTGTAGGCATGGCGCGTTCTAAAGAAAGTTTGGAAGAGGCATTGAAAGACATTCAGGAGATAAAGAAAGAGTTTTGGAGCAATGTCTATATTCCGGGCGAAAGCGAAGATTTGAACCCTGAACTCGAAAAAGCGTTGCGCGTGGCTGATTTCATTGACATTGGCGAGCTGATGGCTCGTGATGCACTTCTTCGTGAAGAGTCGTGTGGCGGGCACTTCCGTGTTGAATATCAGACAGAAGACGGCGAAGCGCTCCGTCAGGACGATAAATTTTCGTATGTTGCCTGCTGGAACTATCAAGGCGAAAACAAAGACCCTGAACTTTTGAAAGAACCGCTTATGTATGAGACAGTTCATGTGCAGCAACGGAATTATAAATAGTAAACAAGTAGACGAGTAAACAAAGGTAAACGAGTAATAAAAAATAAGAAAATGATGACACATAAAAATTTAATTGTTTGGCAAAAAGCGATAGAGATGGTTACGCTTCTATACAAAGCAACTGTTCAATTTCCCAAAGAAGAAATATATGGAATTACTTCCCAGATGCGAAGAGCGGCTGTTTCAATACCATCCAATATTGCCGAAGGACATGGAAGATGTTCGGATAAAGAGTTAGTTCGTTTTCTGTTTATTTCATTAGGTTCTGCGGCAGAATTGGAAACACAATTAATCATTTCAAATAATTTAGGTTTTTTGGATGATGGCGGATATAAACAATTGTTAGAATATAATAATGAGATAATAAAAATGCTCTCAGCATTAATTCGAACAAAAAATAATAACCAATTAATTAACAACAATTAATAATCATAGCAAGAACTTCTGTAATTCAAGCATCTTTGTTTACTTGTTTACTCTCCTTCTTGTTTACTTTTTTCAATTATGAGCAATTCGATTAACGTAACACTTAAAGTTTGGCGGCAGAAATCCCCAAAAGCAAAAGGAAAGTTTGAAACGTACAAACTTGACAACATTTCTATCGACGCTTCGTTTCTTGAAATGTTGGATATTCTGAACGAACAGCTGATTTCGGAAAAGAAAGAACCTGTTGTGTTTGACCACGATTGCCGCGAGGGCATTTGCGGCATGTGTTCACTCTACATCAACGGTCGTCCGCATGGTCCTGACGATGACGTAACCACCTGCCAGCTTCACATGCGCCATTTTAAAGACGGAGAAACCATTACCGTAGAGCCGTGGCGCTCGCGTGCATTTCCTTTGGTAAAGGATTTAATGGTAGATCGTAGCGCTTACGACAAAATCATTCAAGCGGGAGGCTACATCTCGGTAACAACCGGCGGCGTTCCCGATGCAAATTCTATTTTAATCGGCAAAGTAGCTGCCGATGAAGCGATGGACGCTGCTGCCTGCATCGGTTGCGGAGCGTGTGCTGCCGCTTGCAAAAACGGCTCTGCCATGCTGTTTGTGGCTGCAAAAGTGAGCCAGTTTGCACTGCTTCCTCAGGGAAAAATAGAGGCTGCACGACGCGCCAAAGCGATGGTTGCCAAAATGGACGAACTCGGTTTTGGAAACTGCACCAACACGGGCGCTTGCGAAGCTGAATGTCCGAAAAATATCTCCATTTCGCACATTGCACGACTGAACAGGGAATTTTTGACAGCAAAATTGAAGGATTGATAAAAGAAAAGAGAGGCGTAAATGCCTTCTTTATGGGTAAACGCGAAGACATAAAGACGCGAAGAGGCGACATTTCGATTTAAAAACATTTTTGTGTACTTTATGGTAAAGAAAACCTGATTTTCACCTGACAAAAATGAAACGAAACAATCTAAGTAACAGATCAATAAATATAAATATAAA